>ULWY01068426.1_pt1 | contig 12214 bp, 14 predicted proteins | sample 1960761 | NCBI WGS metagenome assembly ULWY01 (sample SAMEA4835824, study PRJEB28245) | human gut metagenome | biome: gut microbiome; material: fecal sample | place: Denmark | collected 2008
AATATTTATAGGAGGTATAAGTTATGAAGTATGACAACATTATTGATACAACATTAATTGCTATTGGTACGGCTTTAGGTATTTCACAAATAGAAAGTATACTAGGTATTATAATTATTTCAATACAAATTTTATGGATTTTATTTAAACTATGCTATAATGTTTATAAATCAATTAAAAATAAAAAGTTTGAAAAAGTTAAACAAGAAGTTGACAAGGCTATTGATGAATTAGAAAATCTTAAAAAAGAAGGTGGTGACTAATGGGTAGGAAAAAAGAGTATGATTTTATAGGAGGTATGGGGTATACTTTTATTAATTCTAATGTTTATGATTTTAAAAATAAACAAGTATGTGTTAGAAATAATATGCAATATATGTTTTCTAAAACTTCTAGAATGTTTAAGTATGAAAATTTACCTAAAACTATTGATAAACGATTACTTGAATTGTGGTTACAATCAATTGGTTATCTTTGTTGTTTCAAGGCTAAAACTTTATCAAATGGAATGTTACAACCCTTAACTGAAGACTTGAAAGGTGAAGGCGATTTGTATATATGCTTTGGTGCGTGGGGTGGTGAACTTGACGGCAACTACTTGCCAAAACAATTTATTATTGCAAATCCTGTATATGGAAGTTTTACACTTGAAGTTGGTAAGAATTGTGTTATTATCAAAAATGATAGTACTTTAATTGGCTTAACACCATTGTGTAGAAGATATGCAACGGCTTTAACTGAAACTGAATTGTCTTTAAAAATATCAAGTGTGTTAACAAGATTAATGACAATTGTTGCAACAAGTGATAAGAACACAAAAGAAAGTTTCGAATTGATGATAAAGAAACTTGAAGAAGGCGATTTATTAAGTGTTTTTTCATCAAAAGCACTTATGGACGAAGAAGTTATTAAAAGTCTTTTCAACGGACAAAACAACAATCAATCAATCACACAATTAATTGAATTACTTCAATACTATAAAGCAAGTTGGTTTAATGAATTGGGCTTAAATGCCAATTATAATATGAAGAGAGAAAGTCTTAATAGTAGTGAAAGTCAATTAAACGATGACGCTTTGTTACCGTTTGTAGATGATATGTTGTTGAGTCGTCAAGAAAGTTTTGACAAAGTCAATGAAATGTTTGGCACAAATATTCAAGTTGATTTGGGCTTATCTTGGAAACTTAAAAAAGATGAAATGATACAAGAAGTTGAAAATAAGGAGGTTGATAAAGATGAGTTGCGAAGTACTGAACCGACCGACACTAATAGAAACAATGCCGAATAGTTTTAAGCAAGATTTTAAAGGTTTTATATATTATTTAAAGCAAACTTTAACTGAAAGGCAAGTTGATGTACCCTTATTTTTACAAAGTGATGAAACTAATGAAATGCTTGATGTATCATTAATTTATCAAAAATGTGGGTATAAAATCATCGCTAAAATTGTTGAGATATTTCTTAATGAAAACAACCAATTAGATGTAGAGAAAATTAAAAGTCTTTCATATATGATTTATATCAAAAATATTGCAAATTGGACTAATATATTTGAAAGTTTAACAACTAAATATAATATTTTAGATAGTAAGAAAGAAACTAAAACACGTACACCTAATTTACAACACGATGATACAAGAAATATCAAAAGTAAAGTTACTAATATTAATCAAGTTAGTGGCTACAATAGCGAAGACTTTACAAACTTAAATCAATCAATCAATAGTGGTGAAATGAATGACAATGAAGAAACACGAACCGCAAAAGAAACAGGAAATGAAAAGATTGAGACTAGCGGTAGTGATATACCTTCTCAAGATTTAATCTTAAAAGAATTAGACTTAAGAACGATGAATAATTTTTATGATATTATTCTTAAGTCATTTGATGATTATCTAACTTTAAAAATTTGGCTATAAGGAGGTTTTAAGAATGTCAAAAAAAGGTGGTTATTTAATTATAGATTTAGAAAATATTGATTTATCATATACTTTATTTTATTTTGGTTAAAAAGGAGGAAATTTAAAATATGAAAATTACACAAGTTTATGAATTAGTCAATAATATGACAAAAGAGGTATTAGGTGAAACCGAAGTACTTCAAGAAGACCTTTCCAATGTAGTAGATATTGGAGGTAAATTACAAGACAAATTAGGTGTAGACAACTACTGTAACGAACTAGCAAATAGAATTGGACGTACAATCTTTGTTAACCGTCCATACAGTGGCGAACTACAAACTATCTTAAAAGATTATTGGGAATATGGCTCAATTCTTGCAAAAGTGCGTGGTGAAATCCCTGAGGCAATTGAAAATGAAAGTTGGGAATTAGTCGACGGTGCAAGTTATGACCCTCATGTTTACAAGAAACCAAAAGTTTATGAAAAGTTTTACAATCAAGCAAGTACTTTTCAAATTCAAGTATCAATTACTACACTTCAAGTACAAGAAAGTTTAAAAAGCCCTGAAGATTATGTTAAGTTTATTTCAATGATTGAAGGTAACGTTCAATTATCAATGGAAATTAAAATTGAAGAACTAGCAAAACGTTGTGTTAATAACTTTATTGGTGAAACTTTATATGACGCTTACAAGAGTGGCGCAACTTTTACAGGTGTAGGAAACACACGTGCAATCAATTTATTTGCAAGATATAAGGCTTCACACCCTGATACAACATTAACAGTTGCGACGGCTTTACAAGACAAAGAGTTTATTAGATATTGTGTTGAAGTTATGACTTTAACAATGAACCGTATGAAAGCCGTTTCTAAATTATACAATATTGAAGGAACAACAAAACATACACCAAAAGACTATTTACATGTCGTTTTACTTAATGATTTTGAAAGTGCAACACAAGTATACTTACAAAGTGATACTTACCACAATGAACTTGTTTCTTTACCAAAACATGAAACTATTTCATATTGGCAAGGTAGTGGTACTGATTTTGCTTTTGACAGTGTTTCAAAAATTAATGTTATAACTGCAAAATCTAACAATGTTACCGCTAGTGGTATTTTAGGTGTTATGTTTGATGATGAGGCTTTAGGTATTTTACAACCACGAAGAGAAGTAACAACTATGAATACACCTAACGCACAATTTATGAACTATTGGCACAAATTTACTTCAAGATATTTCAATGATTTAGCGGAAAATTTTGTAGTATTCTTTATTGCTTAATTTTGAGTGGTGGAATACACCACTCTTTATTTTTATAAAAAGGAGGAATTTTAAAATGTTTATAAATGGAAGATATCGACTTAAAGATACTTTTAAACTTTTAGTCGACGAACAAGTAACTAAAATTGAAGTAAGTGTTAATTTTGAAGATAGTGCACATGTTCAATATACAGGTATGCAACTATTTAAACAAGAATTGCAATATAAAAGAAAAGATAGTGGAACTTATATAACGGCTTATTTGCAAGACGGTGGTTGGGAAGAACTAGATTATCAAGACTTAAACTTTGATTGGTACAATCAAGAAATTAGCGATACATTTTATAATTATTTTTATTCAAGTGTTGAATTTGTAGGTATTGACTACGTGTTAAATGGTGGTACACTAGATGAAACATTGTCTAATCCATTTTTTAAACCACTAGGACAAATGATATCGTATGGTGATTTTCTAACAAGTACAAAAGTGGGTTATGATTTTGAATATTGGCAATTACTTTCCTTTGAGGATGTAAGTATTTTATATGGTAGTAATATTTTTGAACCTATACAAGTAACGGCGATTTTTAAGAAACAACAAGTTAAAATTAATTATATCACAAAAGGTGGAATTGTTAAAGAAATATACCCTAATGACTTTGTGTTTGTTGATTATGGAAGTAAAGTAACTAGCGACTATGATTATAATTGTATTAAAGAAGGTTATAAGTTTTTATATTGGAGCATTGAAGAAGGTGGCGACCCTTATATATTTGGAGAACAAATTATCGAAGATGATATAACATTATATGCAAATTATAATATTCAAAGTTATACCATTAATATTGATATGCAAGGAGGAACACCACAAGAACCCTCACAAACAAAACAATATAATCAATTGGTTAGTGAACCCGTAGATATACCTACCAAAGAAGGTTATAGATTCATTGGTTGGAGCAAATCAAATATTATGTATAGTGCATATGATTTTAATACGCCTGTAACACACGATTTAACTTTATATGCTTATTGGAGGGCACCCTCGATTAAAGCAACTTTTTATCAAAATAATGCGGAAGATAGTAAAGTTAATAAAGAAAATGATTTAGTTAAAATTTATGAGTGTAATATAATTTTTAAAGATAGCACTTCAATTTTGAACCCTATTATTAAAATTGTTTATAACGAACTTCCAATTTTTAATTATTGCTATATAAACACTTTAAATAGATATTATTATATTACTAATATTGTATTAACACCTAATAATTTCTATGTGCTTTATTTATCATGTGATGAATTAATGAGTTTTAGAAATGAGATTGGAAATTTAGAAGGTTTAATTGCAAGAAATGAATTTGAATTTGACCCTAAGTTGACTGATAATGAATTAGTAGTTGATAATACTTCACAACTTGCTTTAGTTGAAAATTTAACGCCACAAAACAACCCTTTTAAACAAACAGTGAGTTTACCGTTTGTAATTTCTACAATGTCTACAACAGGCGAACAAGGTGGCGACAATTTAAAGTCGTGGGAACAAACTTCATTCAATAAAAAATTTTTAGGAAATATTAACACTATAACTAGATTATGTAATCAATGTAGTAAAATAGACCAATCAGTTATAGGAACTTTTTTTGCAAATCCTAATGAATATATATCATCTATTATGTTATACCCTTTTGAAGTTAATAAATTCTTTAGAACTAGCACTTATTTTAATGAAATAACAATTGGAAAATCTACTTTTAAACTTGAAAATTATTATTTATCAAATCCACATAATAGTATTAATATTGCTAATTTTAAGATTGAACCTTATTTTAACAATTATTTAGACTATCAATCACAATATAAAATTTATATACCATTTTTTGGCTATTTTCAAATTTCACCTCAAATTTTTATGGGTTATTATATTAAAATTGATTTATCTATCGATTTTGATACCGGACAAGGATTATTGCTAGTTAAACGTGGGGACTCATTAACTGATCATTCAAGGGACGTTCTTATAACAACACAACAAGGAAAGTGTGGTGTTAAAATACCAATTGGTAGTGACGGAACATACAAAACTAATCAAGATTTATTAATTACTAATATAAAAGGTTTAATTGATTATGCGGTGTCAATGGGTGCTTTTGCAATAACAGGTAACCCTATTATAGGTATATTGGGTGGAGCACGTGCGACTAGTAGTATGGTTATGGGTGATATTAATGCCTTAACTTCTTCCAATGCTATTAAAGGTGAAACAAGTGGTAATGTAAATGATTTGGCTATGCCTTTTGAAATATACATGTTAGTAACTCGTCCTGTCGTTTCTAATTCACAAGATAACTATAAAAAATTATTAGGATTACCACTTAATAAAACTAGATTACTTAAGAATATGAAAGGCTATACACAAGTTAAAGAAGTCCACATTGAGAATTTATCAACGGCAACACAAGAAGAAAAAAATAAAATATATGAAATGTTAATTAATGGGGTTATTATGTAATGAAACCTAAATACTATCGTTTAACTAGAATTAGAGAAAAAAGCAAAGAAGTAGGAGGTTGTAAATACTTTGTTATTTTTGGTGAACGTTCAAATGGTAAATCATTTAGTGTATTAGAGTTAATACTTCAAAGATATGTAGAAAGCGGTTATAAAGATGAAGGAGCAATCTTGCGTCGTATGCTTGAAGATTTTAGAGGTAAACGTGGAGCACGAACCTTTGAAAATTTAGTTAATGAAGGTAGAGTGAAAGAAATCACTAAAGGTAAATTTTCAAAAATTGTTTACAAATCTTCAATGTGGTTTTTAGCCAATTTTGATGAAACTTTAAATAGTGACGTACTAGACAAAAAACCTTTTTGTTATGCGTTTTCTTTAGCGTCAATGGAACACGATAAATCGGCAAGTTTTCCAAATGTTACAACGATTTTGTTTGATGAGTTTATATCAAGAAACGGCTATTTAGAAGATGAATTTGTATTATTTACAAACACACTTTCAACTATTATTAGATTACGTGAAAATGTTGAAATATACATGTGTGGTAACTCAATAAACCCTTATAACCCTTATTTTGGTGAAATGGGTTTAACTAGGGCTAAACGTATGAAACCTGGCGATATTGATATTTATAGTTATGGTAATAGCAAATTAAAAGTTGCGGTTGAATTTGCCGACGGCATCGGAAAAAATAAGAAAAGTAATGTTTATTTTGCTTTTGATAATCCAAAATTAAATATGATTACAGGTGAAGGCAATACATGGGAAATTGGAATATACCCTCATTTACCTTACAAATATAAATTTGAAGATATATTGTTTATTTACTATATTAAGTTTGAAGGGGAAACGTTGCAATGTGAAATTATTAGAGATGATGAACATAAATGTGTGTATACATATATACATAAAAAAACAACACCAATAAGAAAAGAACAGGAAACAGTTATTTATTCACTTGAGTTTAACCCTTCACCAAAATATAGACGTCGAATAAATATGCCTGTCACAAAACTTGAAGAAAAAATTGTATGGTTTTTTAAACTAGATAAAGTCTTTTATCAAGACAATATGATTGGTGAAATAGTACGCAACTATTTAATGGCTTGCGGATTTCCGGTAAAATAAAAATAAAGTGTAAGTTAAACATACTTACACTTTAAATTTTTATATACTTAATACCTTTTAAATAATCTAAAAATTGTTGACTGATTGAAAGTGAGTATGTAGTACTTTCTAAATGTATGCCTGAAAACTCATGATAATAACCTAATTTACCTGTATAATCTTTTACATAACCTTCATATTCAAAATCTAAATATGTATGCGTTTGTTTACCTGTTGCGTCTTTAGGAAATTCTAACTCGTTTTCAAAAGCATTAAAAACTTTATCAACTTGTTTAATATCATCATTTGCAAAATGTTTTAGCAACCACGGTGTTGCGGTTTTTTTATTCACACCACTTATGGTCAAAGTTAGTTTATCATTTTTAAAATACATATATCGTTTTGCACCTAAAGTCTTAAATTTATCATATATGCCTTCATCATCCCATACCCCTAATATTTTTTCAACGCCTTTAATAGTTTTAGGTTTGTACGCCTCATAAGGTATTTTATGATAGTCTAGGGCTTTTTGAAGTTTATAGATTAGTCTATTGTTATACAATTCAAAAAATTGTTTATGTTTATCATAATTAATAAATTTAAGAGAGTCGGTATCACTATAAATATAATCTTCTTTTAATTCAAAAATACCACTCCAAAGATTTGCACGTGCATATGCGGTGACAAATACACCCCATGCATAGAAAAGAAACCTATTTCTTGATTTATTATATTTTGCTATAATTTTATCAATGTTTTCAGTTGTGTTTTTTTCTTTATGCCACCCTTCCATATCATAAATTATTTCATCCCGAACAATATCAGTAACGCAACAACCATATGCCGAATTAATCATCCCTTTAGATGATAAGTATTCAACTTCTTTTCCTTCAACGTCCTTTAGGGTTGTTTTATCACTATAAAGTTTTAAAATTGACTTTACAAAATCAGTAGGTAAATAACCTTTTTGATAGTAATAAAATCTTCCTATTCTAAATGATGAAAAAGAATATGTACGTTTGATAATCTCCCAATCAATGTTGGTGATAGATATTATTAAACGTTTTGCGGAAACAATGCGTCCATTATTTTCAAGTTGATTTTTGAGACTTCTACATTTTGATGATGAGATATAATTTTCATAGTAAATCAAACTTTCAACGTCATTTAATTCAACGTCGAACACGCAACAATAATTGCGTACTTTTTCTTCAAATTCTTGTCTAGTAATATGATTTATTTGTATACCTTTACTCATCGGAAATTTCTCGGCAATCATCACAGTCGGGTATGCGGAAGTTTCATCAAAACTTCTAACATTTTCATACACTTTACCACAATTCATCGCATTTGCATGAGTAAAACCACCCATAAAAGAAGTTTTTAGCAAATCATATTCATCAGTAGTTAAGGTTAATTTTTGCATTAAAGCATAATATTTGCGTGTTTTATCTTTGCTTGCCTTTTTATCACCTACTACCTTATAACAAGCCTTGCGACAATAATTACGTACATAGCCCGTTTTGGTTAGTGGGATTTTAGTTATATCGCCGTCATTTGTAATTGTTTCATCAATGTAGTATAATATAATTAAAACGTCGTGAATGCAATAATCTAACTCTTCTTGCGTGAGTGGTGTTGTTGAATGACGTATTTTTGAATAATCTAGATCGCCTACCAACTTTTCAATTTTATGTTTTGTTAGATTTTTGGCAACAACACTTAAAGAATAACCACTTAATTGATAACTACAACGATATTCTACGCCGTCAGTTGTAATAGCCTTTAATACTTTTCTTTCTTCAATAGCAAACACTTTATCAAAGGTAAAATAACCTCTTATAAATTGAAAATCAAAAGCAAGATTGTGAACGTAAATTAATAGATTAATAGCGTTTGTATCAAAAATATTAGTTATCATATTATATAATTCTTGATATTCTTCAAGTGTTCTTCCAATTATAATTAAAGTATCACCATTTGAATAGATTCCAAAAGTCCACTCATATACAATACCTCTTTTCACATAGTCTTTAATTTCATTTTTATTTATTTTATCTAAAGATAAAGAAGTTTTACCCGTTTTTAAATTTTGATAAAAAGAGGAAGTTTCAGTGTCAAAACCGCAAGCAAAATTGTAGTAGTATTTTTTACCTTTCTTACTTATTTTTGCTTTAGATTTTATACTTTGTAAAACCTCCTCAATTTTTGATTTATTAGATGAAAAAATTAGAATTTCCATTGAACCGCTCTAAATCTTTGAGGGCTTCTTCTTGTTGTCTTTTATATAATTCATCATATTTTTCATTTAATCTATTTGTAAACCATTCCGCACTATGTCTTTTATCATTGTTTGAAAACATTATAGCAATATCTTTTTGAAGTTGATAACTGTCATAATCATTACGCAACTCGGTTATTCTGTTATATATTTCCCAAAATTTATCTTTCATTAATTTGCTAGCGTCATTATAAGACCATGTGATTTGATTGTTTGAGTCTAAATCGGCTAATCTTTTATCAACACCTGTAAGAATTTTTTTAACACCCTCAAACGTTGAACTTTTAAGTTTCATTATATTATAAGCAGTTGTGATTTGCTTTAACATTTGATTACGTGTCATTTTTTCTAACTCTTTTGAAGTCGTATATTTAACACCGCTTTTTAATGATTGTTGGTATAAATTAAATGCCCTTGATTGAGAACTATACCCTTTAGTTTGTAATGTTTTCATTCGTCGATTAATATTTCTTGAAAGTACTTTTGAAGTTTGTATTAAGTCATCTTTTGTCATTTTTGACAAATCAGTGTAGTCAAGGCTAAGTATCTTTTTTAATGTAAGATTTTTTGCCATAAAGAATTACCTCTTAAAAAGGTAATTTATCATTTTGTTTTGCAAAATCTTCTAAAGTGTTTGACTTCCATTCTTCTTGTTGCATATCGCTCCAATTTTTAATAACTAGTGTTAAAATTTCAATTTTCTTTTCTTTATCATATTTTTTAGAAATGAAATAATCATTTGGTTTTAAATCAATTGTAATAGGAAATGATAAATCTTTCTTTAACATTTCTTTATTAAATAATTCTTTATCTTCTTTGTAAAAACCAATATTAAAATAATGGTCGGTGTTAGTTTTTGTATCTTCCTTTCTTAAAATACCTTTTAGAACGGGAAATTTATTTCCGTCTTTCTTTGAAATATACTTTTTTTCATAAATAAAAATTCTCATGTTTTTTCTCTTTCTCTCACTTGGTAGGTAGCACCATTTTTGATTTTAAGGCTTTGTTTTAATTGTTAAGCCTTGTAAACAATGTCAAAATCTCTACAACGATAATAGCCGTATACTTTCATTAAATAGTCTAATTCTTTTACTCGAATATTTGTTAAACTATCTAATTCAATTTTATGTAGTATTGGCTTAATGTATTTTCTTTCTTCTTCAGTAATGTTTTCATTTGGTGTTAAACATTTTACTTTGCCACGACGGATTGCTTTTATCATTTCTTGTCGTGAATGAAAGTGTAATTCTACTTCGTAAATATCATTTTTATATACATATAGCATTGTTATTACCTCCTTTCTTAATATTCACCGATTTTTATTTTATAATTAACATACAAAATTAATCGTTTTAATTTATAGGTTTCATAATCAGTTTCTTTTTTAAAATTTACATAACCTTTAATGAACCTTTTAATTAATTCATTAACATTTTTTTGTTGCTTTAAAATTATTAATACTACTTTACCATACTTATCAACCACTATAAAATCATTGTATAAACCCCTAAATTTTGAATGTACTTTCCCTTGCATGTATGTGTAATATTCAATCATAAATCTATTATATTTATCAGTTAATATTAAGTATAAATCTTTACTTATTTTTCTACATGGCACAAGTTTATCAATTAATAAACCATTTTCAATAATAAATAAATTATTTTTCCTTTTCTTTTTCATTTTAATCAACCACGTCAAAATAGTATTTTTTTAAATTTTCTTTGCCAATGGTGTCAATTGCTTTTTGGCAATCTTCTGGAGTTGCAAAATAAATATTGAAAGGTAATTCCTTTACACATGTGTGTTGTTGATAACTTACATCATTATAACTAGTAGAATAATATATTACATATTTGTCACTTTCATCATCTTTAAAATCTTTATTTGCTAATTGTTTTAACTTGTTAATAATTTTTAATTTATTCATCATTTTTTCCGCGTCTTCTTTATTTTGAAACGCATTACCTATTGCTACCCTGTATCTATCATAACTACATGTTTCACAATAATAAGCATCATCAATTTCCATTTGAGAATCAATAAAATAATATTTTTCATCCTCTTTAGGTTTCCATAAAAATTTCTTTGCATCATAACTAACATATTCCCAGTCACTTGCAAGCAAATCACTTGCATAACCTTTAAACATTTGTTCCGGTTCTAATTTAACACCATTTTTAAAAGCAACCAATCTACCATTAACTATTCCAAAAGCCAAACCGCTTTTTTTATCTCGTGAAATTAAACCTCCTTTCTTTAAATATTCTTCATCAATTTCAAAAAATTTCATATTTCTTCCTTTCTCGCTCTCTATTGTTAAAGGGCTTGCGACCTTCATTTTTAAATGGCTAGATTAAGAAAGGCAATTATGCCTTTTGAGTACTCATTATAACTACATAATTCAAACTATTAATATAGTAATCAATCATATGACGATATGTATCATAATTTAATGCTAACATTACTATATTATTTGCATATGTATATATTTCATCTTCATCATCATTAAAAGCGTGCATAAATACAACTGTATCTTTAGTTTCATAATTTTGTAATACTAAACATTCTTTACTATTCATTATTTTCTCACTTTCTCCTTCAACCTTATGATTATACTGGACTTAGGACCAGTTTGTGGTTTTACGAAAGAGTTTTAAAAACTCTTTAAAATGTGTAATCAAAGTATTTTCTTCTAACTTTTAAACTTAAATAAATACCATATGAATTATATGTACTTCTACCCGTGTCAGTAAATACGGTGTATTCTTTTATTCTTGTTTTATAAAACGTTTTAATATAACCCTTTTCATCTCTGAAATACTCATATTCTTGACAATCACTCATTCCATTTTTATCAATTCTTTTTGCTATATCCATTTGAACTCTAATCCATTTTCCTTTAGAATCAATATCAACAACTGTTGCAGGTCTTTCATCACTATAATAATTAAGTGTTACACCATCCCCAATGTTTAGTTCATCATCTACAATAATTATATCTCCATACTCATTTAGTTTTTTTAATTTTATTTTCATAATTTTTCTCCTTTATTATTTTACATTAATATTATAACATAAATATTTTAGTTTGTCAATAGTTTTGATAAAAATAAATTAAATAATTTATTTATTATATAACAACT
>ULWY01093030.1_pt1 | contig 12197 bp, 10 predicted proteins | sample 1960761 | NCBI WGS metagenome assembly ULWY01 (sample SAMEA4835824, study PRJEB28245) | human gut metagenome | biome: gut microbiome; material: fecal sample | place: Denmark | collected 2008
AAACGTCCTCATGTTTCAATCAAAACATGAGGACGTTTTTTGCGGGTATGTATGTTTTGGAACTGGATGTGCTTTTTTGATACGGTATATAGGGGATTTAGCAATGCTTTTGAAGTATTGCATGTTTTTGGAGGGACAGAATTTGTTTTTTGACACAGAATCAGAGCGCATGTGTAAAGTTTATTTTTATTAAATGGAATGATTCTTCTACTCTTTTTTCTTTCTTTTACATATGCCGCCCGTCTGCTTTGGAATCTTGGTCGGTATAGGGTGGTTCTGGGAATGTGCCTTCCTGTCATGTCTGGTGTAAAGAATAGTCTGGAGTTGCTCACATGTCGGCCTTTTCTACGTCTGTTGAATATAAGATGTACAGATTTTTTATCGATTTGTCTTATCGTGCTCTTACTGTATTCCGCTATATTCAGATTATGCTTACTGAAATCCATTCATACAGTCGGAAACCGGTCGCAGATATTATGGAATTTTCTTTAGTCAGGATGGATGGATTTATGTCCGAATGGTCTTATTCGTGTTGTAATTTGGAGACTTTTTCGTACGAATAGGTTTTAAATTATATTTAAGTCGCTGTATATTAGCTTACTAAATTTTATTTTGCCGTGCGGGAATTTCTTCTTTCTGTTTGTGCTGCGGAACAGGCAAACACCGGAAACGTTTGAAGGAAGCAAAACGGTTATGTTGGCGCAGGCAAAGATGGAAAGGGCGGAGTGCAATGGAATATAGGGGGACATTTCATTTCTGTTTGCTTTGTTCATTTGTCAATTTTTCCACTGTTTTTTGCAAATCGTATAAAATTTTACTTGTCCTGTCCTTTTTTCAGAAAAAATTTGGGGCATGGATTGAACATTTTTTTTAAAAAACTCATTATCTTAGCATCATCATTATGAAAATACAGTTATCTATAAAGTTACAAGGGGAATGCTGTTCATTCATTTGAGATGCCTTTGTGGATGATTGAACAGTGAAAACACAGAAGATTAATAGATTGAAATACGCGCAATCTCTAGTTATATGAAACATAAAAGAAGAATTTTTTGTATGCTTTTTTTATTGACAAGTCTATGCTTGTCGGCTCAGAAAGTCGTAGTCAAGACCAACCTGCTTTACGACGCGACAGCAACTATAAACTTGGGAGTAGAAAAGGGCTTGTCTTCTAAATGGACGATTGATTTGTCGGCCAATTTCAACGGCTGGACCTTTAGCGACAACAAGAAGTGGAAACACTGGTTGGTGCAGCCGGAACTGCGCTATTGGCCGTGCGAACGTTTCAACGGCCATTTTGTGGGGGCGCATCTGCTCGGTGGAGTTTATAACTTGAGCAATATCGACATGGATTTCAAACTTTTCGGTACGGACTTCGGTGAACTGGACGGCAATCGTTTCGAAGGTTGGATGGTCGGAGTGGGTGTAGCTTATGGTTACCACTGGATGCTGTCGCGCCGCTGGAGTCTGGAAGGAGTCATCGGTCTGGGGTATGTCTATAGCCGTGCCGACAAATACCTCTGTCCGCGTTGCGGCGAACAGTTGGAAGACAATGAACCGCATCATTACTTGGGACCGACCAAGGCCGCTCTGAACCTGATATATGTATTTTGAAAAAACAGTATGAAATTATGAAACGGATCTTTTTGATATATAGTCTTTTGTCATTGAGTTGCCTTTTCGCTGTCGGGCCGCTGCGGGCTCAGCATATGCTTCAAAGCGGGGCAATAGTAAAAAGTATGGATATACATCGCCTGCGCGACAGCGTGGTTGTCTGCATGCAACTCGATCTTTCCGAGATGGAAGTGAAGTCCAACCGTTCTGTCGTGTTGATTCCTTCGTTGGAGGCAGACGGCAGGCAGGCGGAACTGCCTCCTGTGGAAGTGATGGGACGCCGGCGCCAGCTCTATTATGAGCGGAACGGACAACAGCGGGATGCCGTAGCTCCGTGGCTCACCATACGTCATGCCGACCGTGACGGTGTGCAGGAGGTGGACTATCGCACATCGTTGCTCTATGAAGCCTGGATGGACCGTGCCCGTCTGACCATGAAGGAAGACCTTTGCGGCTGTGGCGAGGTGCGTCCCGGTAATCAGACGCCCCTGCAGCAGGCCGATATCGCTTTCCATCCCCAACTGGCCTACATAGCGCCCGAAGTGGAGGTGGAGAAGAGGCGAGCACTCAGCGGAGAGGCCCATCTGGACTTTGTGGTGAACCGCACGGACATCAATCCCGACTATCGCCGTAATCCGGCAGAGTTGGCACGGATTCATGCTTCCATCGATACCATCCTGCACGACCGTGACTTCCGCATCACCCGTATTACCCTGCGTGGATATGCTTCGCCCGAAGGATCTTACCGGAGCAATGCGCGGTTGGCCGAAGGACGTACCAAAGCATTGAAGAAATATGTTCAAAGTCGCTACGGCTTTGCCGATACGCTTTTTGCCACCGCTTCCGTACCCGAAAATTGGGAAGGATTGCGACAGTACGTGGCTGGTAGCTCGTTGGCCGATCGCGCCGGCCTCCTGGCCCTGATAGACAGCGATCGGGACCCCGATGCCAAGGAACGCGCCCTTCGTAGCAGCTATCCCGAAGCTTACGCCACCCTGCTGGCGGAGTGCTACCCCGGCTTGCGCCGCACCGACTATCGCATTGACTATACCGTGCGCAGCTTCCATGTGGATGAGGCCAAGGCTGTGTTCCGCACCCGTCCGCAAAACCTTAGCTTGGACGAAATGTTTGCCGTGGCGCAGACCTACGAGCCGGGCAGCGATGACTTCAAGCAGGTGTTCGACGTAGCCGTACGCATGTACCCCGATAGTGAAGTGGCCAACCTCAACGCCGCCTGCGCCCTGCTGGAACAGGGGCTGACAGAGCAGGCGCAGCCCTACTTGGAAAAGGCGGGCGACAGTCCGCAGGCGGCCAATGCCCGTGGCGTGTCGCTGTTGCTGCAAGGCCAGTACGACGAAGCCCTTCCGCTGCTCGAACAGGCACTGCAAGGCGGAATAAAACAGGCGGAGGAGAACAGAAAGATCTTGAAGAATGAGGAATGATGAATTTCCCTTCAATCTTCAGTCTCCTTTCCTCAAAAAATAATAAGTAGGCAAAACTAATAATTGAAACTCGATAAATAAGTATGATTATGAAAAAGAATTTGAAAAACATGGCATGGATGCTGGCCGCAACGCTGATGATGGCGGCTTGCTCCGATTCGTTGGATGAGAGTTCAGGGAATGGTAACGATTTGAATACCGATGGTACAGGGTATGTAAAAATTGCGCTGAACCTGCCGAGCACTTCGGGAGCTTCTACAAGAGCTGATAACGATAGCTTCAACGATGGATTGGCAGCAGAGTACAACGTGAATGATGTTATTTTGGCATTGTTTTACGGTGCAGACGAAAGTTCTGCCACCTACAAATGGGCTACACAACTACCTAATCTAAATTTTGTAAACCAAGGTACTTCAACAGACAACATTACTACGAAATCGAACTATGTGGTCCGTGAAGTTCCCAAACCCAGTACGGGCGAAAAAGTGTTTGCACTTGCCATCGTAAATAATTCCGGTTATTTTAGCGTAAGCAACAATAAACTGAATTATAATGCAGCCGGAACAAATCCGTCAACTGAATTCTCTGGGACATTCGCAGCTTTGTTTACAACAGCATCCAATACTGATTTGACTAAAATTGCTTCTACTACTGCAAACGAAAATAAAGGAAATTTCATGATGACCAACGCTCCAATCGCTAAACAGTCTAGCGTAACGAGCACAAACACAACTGGATGGAATCCAGATATAACAACCTTGGTAGAATTAAAAGTTTATGACGATAAGCCAACCGCCGAAGCTGCACCATCGAATCCCATTTACGTAGAACGAGTGGTTGCCAAGGTGAACGTCAAAGTTAATGCTAGCTCAAATACATTGACCATTCCAGATGAAACATTTAAAGATGCCACCGTTGAATTTACTGGATGGGAACTACAGAACACTAACAAGTTAACCTACTTGGTACGCAATGTTGGAAGTGGTAATCAAGCTGCTTGGAAAACTTGGATTACGTATTTTAGTGACCAAACTGCTTCAACCAAAGAAAACCGTTTTGTAGGAACTCAGCCTGATCCCTACCGTACATATTGGGGAATAGATCCCAATTATAATACTATTGTCAAATCTGGAGAAATAACAAACAACTTTAATGTTTGGTCAGAAACTTCAGCTCCCCAAAAATGGTTAGAACTTGCCAATAACGGAACAACAGCCGGTTTGGAAGCCGTTGCTTATTGCGCCGAAAATACTACCATTGCTAAAGTTATGCAGAAAGACCAACTGACCGGCATCTTATTGAAAGCTACTTTCAAACTGAGCGGTACAGATGGAGTAGATTTCTTTACTTGCAATGGCGTCAACCAGATTTATACCAAAGAGAACATGCTTGCGGCTCTTACTGCCGAATTGGCTGCAAGCAGTAAAGAAGATGTGAAATTGGGAGAAAATGAGAAATTAGCGATAAAAGAGGATGCTGGAGGAGCAGAAATTAAAAATATCGAAGATTTGAAAAAAAGTATTTCAAATCACAGGCGGTACAACTGATCCAAATGAATTATCAGACGATCAAGCCAATGTTATTCTAAACAAATACTCAACCATAAACTTCTACAAAGGCGGAAGAACATATTATTATGCTACTCTAATCAAGCATTTTGGTGAAGAATATACTCCCGCAAGTGGTGTTAACAGTTTAGATAATTATTCTGAAAAAGATCATCTTGGCCGCTACGGCGTACTCCGCAACAACTGGTACGAACTGCTAATCAACAGCGTAAGTGGTCCCGGTGATCCTGAAATTCCGGTAATTCCGGAAGAACCGGCTGATAAGGAACACCGCTACATCAACTGTGAAATCAACGTCCTCTCCTGGGCAAAACGTTCACAGGGTGTAGAACTGTAACATAGTGTGTGAGGCTGTGCCTCGTATTCACCACAGATAACGCGGATTGTCACAGACGGACGGGAACCGGACAATCTGGAAGTTCAAGAACAAATCTGTGTCAATCCGGGAAATCTGTGGTGAATAAACACACCTCGCCATTTACCTGAATAAAGCGATAAAAACAACTTGACAAGTATTTAGTTCTTTAGTTTTCTGAGTTCGTAAGTCATTGCCTTATTACCACTTTAGAAGCCAATCACACAATAACTTAAAAACTCAAAAACTCAAAAACTAACAAACTCATTTACTTATGAACCATTGTGCCAAACATATACTGAAGGCAGGCTGGTTGGCAGGATTACTGCTGGGCTTGTCCGTTACGTCGTGTACCGACTTCATCTTTGACGACCGTGACGGGTGCGAACGGGGCGTGTATGTCAACTTCGTCTACGACTACAACCTGCATCGTTCCGACCTCTTCGCCGACCATGTGGGTGAAGTCACCCTCTACATCTTCGACGAGGATGGAAACTACATTGACAGCCGTACCGAGGCCAACGACGACGAATTCCAACCCCTACGGGAGTATGGCTATAACATGTATCTGGACCTGCCCGACGGAAAATACCGCTTCGTGGCACTGGCACATCAGCGTAAAAGCGACGACCAGTTGAGAGGCAGCTTCCAACGTACGGAAATGAACGAGAACAGTCGTATGGAAGACCTGCAGATAACCCTCGACCATACCCGTCTGTACGACGGCGTCGGAGTGGTCAACCACCAGGGCGAACCGCTGGACACGCTTTGGCATTCCATCTCCGACCAGTCCGTGGAAGTGCGGCAAGGGCAGTATGCCTATCACACCCTGTCGCTGGTCAGAAACACAAAATACATCAGTGTTGTCTTGCGCGACATTGACGAACCCGCCGCAATGGACATCGACGACTACAACCTTTACATCACCGGCGGCAACATCCGGCTGAACCATGACAACTCCGAAGACCCAGAAATCAAGGCCCTGTGTACACCTTTTGTCACGTGGAATACCCAAGACCCTGATGTCAACAGCCGTACTTCGGCCGTAGGAAACATGGGACATGCCGACTTCATGACCTCGCGCATCTTTGCCCACGACGACATGGCCGACGACGAAGTATTGGTAGTAGAGCACAAGGAAACCGGCAAACGGGTCATCGAAGTCAACCTGCCCGACCTGCTCGGCCGCCTGTGCAACTACGACGAACTACACCGCTACTCACGCCAGGAGTTCCTGGACCGCGGCTACGATTACGACCTGACCTTCTTCCTCTCCGATGGCAGTTGGGCTTATGCCAACGTATCGATCGGGGTGCTGGGATGGAGTAAACGAATACAGAATGTAGATTTGTAAAATTTGAGTTTTGAGTTATTGACTGAAAAACAGACAAACTTAAAAACTAATGAACTTAACAACTAACGAACTAATAAACTTAAAATACATGATGAAAGTAATATCCACAGCAACGTGGCTCATGCTGCTCATCCTGGCAGGATGCAGCGATGCGTCTCCCTATGCGGAAGAACCTTCTGCACAGGAACGGACCATCACGCTGAATCTGGATATTACGACGAGAGCGGATGACGGAACAGATACACCTGAAAAACTTCGATTATGGATTTGTGATGGAAGTGATAATTTAATTCAATACATAGAAAATAGCCCAACTTGGCAAGCGAGTTCAAAAGAAGGAATAGATTGGATAACCAGTTTACAAGCTAAAATAAAGACAAAAGAAATCGAATCCTTAAACTTCTATTTAGTATTGAATGATGCTTATAATAGCGTGGATGATACTTCTCCGATATCCTTTAATAAATATGATATCGCTGCATTGAAAAATACTCCGTTTGTCCTTACCAATTACGGTGGCGATAATAAAGTACCAATGACAGGTACTAAAAATTTAGCTTTAAATGCTGATGAGCTAGAATATGGTGTTTCGATTAATGCTACGAGATGTGTAGCAAAGCTGGGAATTTATTGTACCAAGCGAACCTCTTCCAGTAAACTGATTATCAAGAGTTTTACTTTGAATAAGGTTCCTGATAAAGGGTACTTGTTTACTCCTGTAGATAATGATATTATTTACTATACAGAAAATCGTGATTTGTTGAGTGGTAATAGTGGGGGCGTTACGATTGCAACTTCTTATACGACAGAATTGCCAACGGACATAGAAAGTGTAAAGTCTTCGTTTACAAAAATAGATTTTGATAATCCTTATTTGTTGGAAAACACGTATGGAGATGAACAGTTTGTGACCGAAATAGTGAATCCAGGAATGAGATATAATCTTACAGTGAAATATAATTTTAATGGTTCTGATTACGAACAGACCATTTACTTGCCTAAGATAGAGAGGAATACATGGTATAAACTTTATATGCGAATGAAAGAAATAGAGTTGGATACATATTGCCAAATTAACTCATGGACTAAACATGAGATGGTTGTTCCCGATTTTGAATAAAACTATAACGAATATGAAGAAAATATTACATACGATATATACTTGTCTGTTGTGGATGGGCTTTGTCGGTTTTGCCTTGTCCGGATGTAAAGACGATGAACTGGTGAAGAACAACGGTGAAGTGGTGGAAGGGCTGCCGGTCACTGTAACCCTAACTTTGTCGGGAACGCCGGCTGCGGATGTGACGATAGACACAAGGGCTGATAATTCTTTGTCTGATATAACCAATTTGGCAATCTTTGTTTTCCATGAGGACGGAACGTATGAACACTACGTTTCTTCACGTGCAACGGATGAAAGTTATAAAGTTACTTTTGAAAAAGATCAAACTGTTGATGGCGGGGTTTTATACAATGTTAGTTTTAAAACCACGACTGGTAAAAAGAAACTGATAGCTGTTGCCAATACCAGTGCAGCGGCCGGGGATGGCGGCTTTTGGGAACTGACAGCTAAACAGGAAGATGTAGTAGGAGGTAGTTTATCGTTTGAAGAGATCAAAGATCAAATCATTAATCTGCGGAGTGCTCTTTATGAAAATAGCGATATGCAGCCCATTCAGATTGTTTCGTCTTCATTAATGTTAATGTCAGGGTATAATGAGAATATAGAATTTAGAGCTGATGGTTCTGTAACTTCTAATGGCACTGAGAATAATGTGATTGTTAAGATGGATCGTGCTATGGCAAAGATTAGGTTTAAAATAGTTGAAAAACCTAAGGATGAGTATGGTAATGATATTGATGCTACTTTTATACCGTCTTCCTATCGTGTATATAACATTCCAATAAAAAGTTATCTGACAAATAAGGAGAAACAACTTACTGAAAATATTTTTTCTGAAGATGAATCAGGTATTAAGTATATTCATTATGCTTCATCCAATGTACCGTCTGTGAGTGAAGGTTTTTATTCATTTTCGTTTTATATGCCGGAAAACATTCAGGAAACGAAAGTTTTGAATACCGATAAGAGTAATATGAAATATGCTGATCGTGATAAATGGACGGGTTCTCCAGGTTCTACAGCAGAGGAAAAAACTTGGATTAATGCACCGCAGAACAGTACTTTTGTAGTGATTAGTGGAACATACAGCGGTATCGGTACTGATGGAAAAGATTATACAGGAAATGTCAGTTATACCATTCATTTAGGGGATTTCAGCTCAACCGGTTCTATGGGAAACTTTTCCATAGAACGGAATAGCAGCTATACTTATACAATTACAGTGAAGGGAGTCGATAAAATTATAGCAGAAGCAAAAAAAGAAACAGACGAAGAATATCAACAAGGTGCAGAAGGTCAGATTTTTACTTACGACGCATCGACTTATTCGTACGAATTGGATGCCCATTACGAACAAGTATATTTGGAATATAATCTTTCACTAATCGCAAAAGCTATAGAATCTTATCAGATTAATGGGACTAATCTTGGTGCATATAATGGGACTCAATCAGAGAATGCTATCAATGAAGCTATTGCAAATAATTTGATTCTGGTAATTCAATCCGAGGCGATGGATTATACTGAAACTTCAGATGATTATACAGTACAAAATAAACGTGGAACACTGAAACCTTATCAGATTTATGCAGATGCGGGTATAAGTGTAAAGGATGCAAAGAAAAAAGTTTTGGATGGGCCAGGTAATACTAGTGATCCATTAAAGGGCTTTGATTACAAGTGGATTGAATTTTGGCCTCAATCAGGAACCGACATTGCAAAATATCCAGGAGTTCCTGAATGGAGTCGAGAATCTTTAGATGATCTGTCAAATAAGGAGTTTTACGGAACTAATGATGAGACCGAGATAAAAGAAGCTGCCTATCTTATGGATGTGTATGATGTAATTGTGGCTATGGGAAATGTGGTGAAGAAGATTTATATGGGGGAAAGTGGACAAATATCGACTTCTGACAGAGCTGAAGGTATTCCAGATGGAGTGAAGGCTGATGATATATTCACTTCCGGTCAAGGTATAACTGTCACTACAAACACTGAAAATGAATATGTAGCACGTTTTACTGCATTTGTAAATGAGTATTATTATTTACGTCATCCACTGACAGGGGAACGTGTTACTAATTGGTCAGTATTTACCAATAAAATGCCTAGGGAGATGATTATCGCTATGAGTTCGAATGTGTCTAAAGATGGTAATAGTTCTTTCAGTACAATTTATTCGTATATCTCGCAACTTTCTATGCAGACATTTTATAATTCTAGAACATTGCAAATGAATGGTTTTGGTATAGAAACGTATAATGAAACACCTCATATTCGTTTTGGCGGCTCAGTAACGACAGGACTAAGTGACACAAATGGTCGAAGTAATCAAATACAATTAATAGGAGGTCTGCCACAAAACTGGGAAACATTTATTGTTCCAAAGTATAATGGATGGCGTGGATCAATAGGTTCTGATCGCATAAATCATAAACTTCCGGTTAGTGTTTATAAAGATACTCGTGAGGAATCAGATGGAGATACTGGTAAAGGTGGTGCTTACTTTGCCTGTTTATCACGTAACAGAGATTTAAATGGTAATGAAGTTATTGACGAAAACGAAGTTCGTTGGTATTTGCCATCAATAAATGAGTATATTCGCATTGGCATTGGTTCTAACGCCCTTTCTAATGCTGCCCAATTATATATGGGCGATAAATCTACAATGGTACATAAAGGATATGCAACAAGTTATATTTGGGATGGTTCACTTTATTTCACAAGTAGTAATCAAGATGACAAGCGGGTATATTGGGCTGTAGAAAGAGGTTCATATGGTGTTGATGGATATAATTATACAGGAAATTGGGCTGCCAAACCCATACGATGTATCCGTTCTCTTCCTTCTACAAGTAATGATTACGATATCAGTACTCCATTTGTAGAGTCGGATCCATCATTTATTTATCATGAAAATACCTCTCCACAATCTATTGAATTTAAGGATCGCCTAGTAGCTAATCTATATCGTCAACGTGTAGATGGATCTTTAGGCGTACATAATGAAGATAATCCTGCAAATTCATTTTCTCAAGGTATTTTTGTTGCAGATGAATATTTAGAAGAAACTTATCGATTAGGTGATATAATAGGTTATGAGGGTACAGTTACAGTAAATGAAAATGGACAACAAAAAGTATATACTTTTGATGGAACAATGCTAAATCCATGTAAGGATGAGGAGTATTCAGAGGGTGGATATAGCGATTGGCGTGTTCCTAACCTGGTGGAACTTTCTGCAATGAACGCAGCCGGATTATTGGATAAATGTTACTCTAATGATTCGGGATCTTTTATTGCGGCATGTTGTACGCAATTCAGTAATTTGAATGTGCGATTTGGTTTTGCCCGTTCTTCATTGATTTATTGTCCTGGGGGTGGCGAATATGGTTCTGAAAATCCTAATTATAGTAATTTGACATCAAAAACCTTCCGTATTCGTTGTGTTCGTGACGTACCCGACGGATATGCATTCCCGAAAAATTAGTTTTTACGATTATGATTAGATATTATATATATATTGGACTCATATTACTCCTTACTTCTTGTCATACCAAGCCGGATACGGCAGAAGCAAAAGAACGTACCCATACGGACTCTACCGTCGTACAGCAACAGGCACAGTTCCCCTTCCCCACCATCCCCACTGCCCTGACGGAACCCGAAGCCCGCAAGTCCTACCTCCTCACCCACTATTGGGAGCGTTTCGACTTTGCCGACACCACTTTGGTGGACAACCGCGACGTAACGGAGCAGGGTTTTGTGAACTTCATCGCCCTGCTGCAGGACGGAACGACTTCGGAGGAACTGGCACGCGAGAGTCTGAAAAACTGGTGCGCGGGTTTCATCGGGAAAGACCATGCCCGCCGGGTGTTGACGCAAACAACGGATGACTACCTGTACAATCCTAATTCGCCTTTCTACAACGAGGCACTCTACGGATTGTATCTGGAGACGTTGCTCGGCAAGTTGCCGAAGACGGACGCCCGACGCTCCACGTATAGTTTCAGATTGGAACTGGTAAGACGCAACAACGTTGGTAACCGTGCTACGGACTTCACCTATTATCTGCCCGACGGAACGAAGCATACGCTGGTTGCTACGCCTGTGAAGAACGACCGCCTGCTGCTGGTGTTCTACGACCCGGAGTGTGAATCGTGTCACGAGGTGTTGCTACAAATGGCTGCCGATACGGCACTGGCCGAAGCCGTACGGACCGGCAAGTTGAGTGTCCTGGCCGTCTATACCGAAGGCAACGACGAGGCGTGGCGAAAAGCTCTGCCCGACATGCCCGAAGGCTGGACGGTGGGTACCGACTGCGAGGCGGTGAAGACCGGGGCACTGTACGACCTGAAGGCAATGCCGTCGCTCTACCTGCTGGACGGAAAGAAAACGGTGCTGCTGAAGGATGCTCCGTATGAATACATCGGCAGGAACCTGGAATTGCGTTGACAGAGGAGAGTACTGCTATTAGCAAGCATTCATTTTGAATTCCTGAAAGTCCTCTGGATTTTGGCCTTTTGCGTCAAGACATTCTTTTGAGGACTCCGCCGATTTTTTATGAAGGGAGCCAAACTTCGTCTTTCCTTTTTTGATTCTTTCTTGATTTTTTCTACCTCCGCAGAATATCCGACAGAGACCGGCAGAGTGATATCATTTTTCATTGATAGAAGAGTGGTTTGTTTCTAGACTCTTTATCTTCTGTTTGTTTTATCGTACGACTGATAATTTTCTCCGT
>ULWY01016331.1_pt1 | contig 12159 bp, 13 predicted proteins | sample 1960761 | NCBI WGS metagenome assembly ULWY01 (sample SAMEA4835824, study PRJEB28245) | human gut metagenome | biome: gut microbiome; material: fecal sample | place: Denmark | collected 2008
TCACGGCGGTAACACGGGTTCGATTCCCGTCGGAGTCATTTTTACAGATTATCCTGCATAAGCTTTAGTAATCTGTAATTTTTAAATTTATATGGTATGGCGTGATAGCCAAGTGGTAAGGCCCCGGTCTGCAACACCGTCATCGCCGGTTCAAATCCGGCTCACGCCTCTAAGAAAAGCTTGAAACATTGAGACATCAGTGATTCAGGTTTTTTTATGCTTTAAAAACTATTAGGTATCGAAAATTGGTTTGAAATCTGCAATCTTAGATGATATGATGATGCTATGGATGTGCATTATGGAAATATGTATCATTTGATATATGAGATGTTGGGGTCAAAAGCCCCCAACTATGATGCCTACGGATTGTTCCGTGCTTTGCACTCCCACAATCCTATCCAATATTCGCATATCGTGGGATTAGCATCCCACTTTTATGCTCATATCGGAGTGGGTCCCAAGGCCTTTCAACCACCTATGAGCAAGCTCATGTGGTTTTAGACCTTTTGACCTTGGCATCATATATGATAAACACATGTGAAGGAAGGAGAAAGAGTATGAATGCGATGGAACAGCTGCGTGAGATGATTAATAACAGTAATAATATTGTATTTTTCGGTGGAGCAGGAGTGTCTACGGAGAGTGGAATCCCGGACTTCCGGAGTGTGGATGGATTGTATCATCAGAAGTATGATTACCCGCCGGAAACTATTTTAAGTCATACCTTTTACCGGCAGAAGCCGGAAGAGTTCTTCCGTTTTTATAAGGATAAAATGCTTTGTCTCACGGCTGAGCCCAATGCGGCACACAGGAAGCTGGCAGAGTGGGAACAGCAGGGAAAGCTGAAGGCAGTCATTACCCAGAATATTGACGGACTTCATCAGAAAGCTGGTTCGAAGAAGGTATTAGAGCTTCATGGAAGTGTGCTTCGGAATTATTGTGAAACATGCGGAAAATTCTTTGATGCAGAGTATATGCTGCATGCAGATGGAATTCCGAAATGCGATGCATGTGGCGGCAGAGTGAAGCCGGATGTAGTTCTTTATGAAGAGGGACTTAATCAGAATACACTGCAGGAAGCTGTTCATTATATTAAGGATGCGGACGTACTGATTGTGGGAGGAACCTCCCTTGTCGTATATCCGGCAGCAGGTCTTATTGATTATTATCAGGGCAATAAGTTAATTCTGATTAATAAGACGGCAACCGCACGCGATGGAATTGCAGACCTGGTGGTTCAGGGAGCGATCGGGGAGATCTTTTCACAGCTGTAAGGATAGGGGAAAAGGAAAATGAGTATCTTTTTGGCAGTAATTGGGTGGATCTGTGTGATCTATTTTCTGTGTATTGCATTGTTTGTCAGACATGGAACGTTTTTTTTCTTTGTCTGGCTGTTTCTTGGAGTTACGGCACTGGGATTATCCTTTTGTATGAAGAGAGGAATCTGGCAGGAACATGTGCCGTTACTTGTGCGCAGAAGCTTCTGGTGCGTGGCAACGATTGGAGTGATTTTCTTTCTGATTGTGGAAGGATTTATCCTGAGCGGATTTGGAATGTCAGGCTCAGATCAGGCAAAGTATCTGGTGGTTCTCGGTGCGCAGATGAAGCCTGAAGGCCCATCTAAGGTTTTGCAGTACCGGCTGGATGCTGCACTTGCTTATTTAACAGATCATCCGGAATGCCAGGTGGTTGTATCCGGTGGACAGGGTGCGGATGAGCATATCAGCGAAGCCCAGGGAATGTACGACTACCTTGTCGCGCATGGACTGGAAGCAGACCGAATCCTTCTGGAGGATCAGTCTGTAAATACGGTACAGAATTTGGCTTTTTCTGCAAAATATTTTGATAAGGAAAAGGATGAGGTCCTGATTGTAAGTAATAACTTTCATGTATTCCGGGCAGTCGGAATTGCCAGACGTCAGGGCTATCAGAAGGTATCCGGACTTGCGGCACGTGGATACTGGTTTCTGTTACCCAATAATATGCTGCGGGAATTTGTCGGTGTGTGCAAGGATCTGATTCTCGGTATATGAGAAACTACTAAAAGCATATTGGATTCATTTCTGCACAGCTGAGCTGTTACCTATTATGAGAGAAAAGGAAGAAAATTGTGGATATTCAGGTCAATGACATTGTGAAATTAAAGAAAGCGCATCCCTGTGGCAGCTATGAGTGGCAGGTGCTGCGGACCGGAGCGGATTTCCGGCTGAAATGCGTCGGATGCGGACATCAGATTATGATCCCACGCAGACAGCTGGAGAAGAATGTGAAGGGGATCCGAAACAGGGAGTAGGTGTCTTAAGGGTACTGCATAAAACAATGTAAGTCCCTTCATAAGCTGTCCTTAGTGAGCAGGCTCCCACGGTCATCCTGCACAATTATTTCCGCATGGCTGAACTGTTACTGAAAATGACAGAATGATAGAAAAGTTAATTTGATACTTGAAATTAGCATGAATTCATGGTATCATATAAATCCGTGGTATGTAAAAAGACATACAAATCCTTGCTCCTGTTTCAGGACAGGGGCCAGAGACCAAAAGGAGGTAACTAGCATGAACAAGTATGAATTAGCCGTTGTTGTTAGTGCGAAAATCGAAGACGAGGAAAGAGCAGCAGTAGTTGACAAGTGCAAGGCCCTGATCGAAAGATTCGGTGGAACCATCACAAACGTTGACGACTGGGGCAAGAAGAGACTGGCTTATGAAGTTCAGAAGATGAAAGAAGCTTACTATTACTTCATTCAGTTTGACGCTGAGCCTACTGCGCCGATCGAAATCGAAAACCGTGTTCGCATTATGGACAATGTTATCAGATTTTTATGCGTAAGACAGGACGAGGCATAAGATAACCGCTATGCCGGAAAGTAGAGGCAGGTATGAATAAAGTAATCCTTATGGGACGTTTGACGAGAGATCCTGAAGTTCGCTATTCTCAGGGCGAGAATGCAACAGCAGTCGCCAGATATACATTAGCCGTAGACCGTAGATATAACCGTAATAATGACGAGCAGAGCGCAGATTTCATTAACTGTGTTGCTTTTGGACGTAATGGCGAGTTCGCTGAGAAGTATCTTCGTAAGGGAACCAAGATTGCAGCTACCGGTCGTATTCAGACAGGAAGCTATACGAATAAAGACGGTGTACGTGTATACACGACAGAGGTTGTTATTGAAGAACAGGAATTTGCTGAAAGCAAAAACAGCTCTTCCGCAGGTAATGGGGGCTTTACAGGCGGAAATAATGCACCTGCTATGCAGGATGCAGGTGATGGCTTCATGAATATTCCGGATGGAATTGATGAGGAATTACCGTTTAACTAAGTTTTTTACTATGAATAGGAGGGTAACCACTATGGCATTTAATAAAGCAGAGAAGTCTGATTTTCCTAGAAAAAAAGGCGGTATGCGTAGAAGAAAAAAGGTTTGTGTATTCTGTGGTAAGGACAATGTAATTGATTACAAGGATACCGCCAAGTTAAAGAGATATGTATCTGAGAGAGGAAAAATCCTTCCCAGACGTATCACCGGCAACTGTGCAAAACATCAGAGAGCTCTTACTGTAGCAATCAAGAGAGCACGTCACGTAGCACTGATGCCTTACGTTCAGGATTAAAGCCTTGTAAAATAAGGGTTTTCGGGCATTTGGGATTGTAATTTGACACAGGTTTGACTCACAATTTTTGACTCAGACTTAAAGAGACTAATTGAAAAGTTGGTCTCTTTTTTTGTGGTTTGGAAGTATGAAATAAAATTTTTGTATAAGTCCGGCTATTTGACTAAAAAGAAGTAAGAATTCCGGCTAATAACACCGCTGACAAAAGTATATCCCAGCGTTAGAATCCATCCATCAACTTGAGAAGTTGAAAATAATATTTGGAGGATAACGAGAATGGAAAAAACAGAATTTGCGCAGTTGCTCAAAACCGAGGTGGAGTCTAAAATTGGGAAGGAAGTAAGGTTGACTAAGGTCTTGAAAAACAATGATGTTACGTTGACATGTAAGCAGGATGAGGTCTAAGAGAAGGATAGGGGCATCAGTCAGAGGGTCGGCTGGTGCCCTCAGAAGTTTAAGGAAGAGGCAGAAAACGTGGTTTTAGGAGGGATGTAAGATGTTAAAGAGTATGCAGGAAACTTTGGAGAGAGGGTTTGACGTATTAAATGAGGTTTGGTGGAATGCTGGGGACAGATGGAAACGGGAACGGTGACATTGGAGATGGAAAGGGTTTACCGATTGATAAGAAGAAAACAAGCACAAAAAATATGTTTGCCCCTGTTGTGGGAATAGCTTCAGAGCGACGAAGGATATCAACGTTATGTGTTTAGATTGTAACGAGCAGTTTGTGAAGGTAGAGAAATAAAAAGAGAGAACACTGCTGTCACCGCACCATACCTCATTGACATGGGCACGTTCATAACGACGCATATCCAGAGTGTTTGTCGTTTTTTTCTTTTAAAGCAAGGTTGTTTAAGAAACGGTTTACGGTGGATTCTGACAGTTCATTACGGTTCGTGGATCCATTGGTGCACAACTGACGGAAGATAGCAGCTGAAGACATACGGGGATAGGTTGTTTTCAGATATCGGATCTGTTCCTCAAGATCAGGGGCAATCTTTCTGGAAGTTCCCTCGTCGCTGCGGCTGGAAGGGAGCAGAGCGTCAAAACCATTCTTCTGATAGTGCTGGTACCAGCGTTTGATGGATGTCGGTGTGCAGCTTTTTCTCAATGCTGTTTTCCTCATCCAAAAGCAGGTTATAGCCAAACCGATAATCATAGCGGTACAGTTTCCCCAGCAGGTCATTGATGATGATGCGGCAAGCCAAAATGACACGGGTTTTATCCACCTGCATTAGCTGGTAGCGTTGATAATTGCTGTAATATTCTTCGTGGCGGTGGGTATTGCAGGCGGCATCTTCAAGTAAACTATCTGCTGCATCCTGACAACCATCTTCTTTTTCCCCTTCCATGCAGTTCAGAAGTTCCATCATCAAAGGAAAGCTCTGTTCATCCATAGGAGCTTCTGCTGCAAGAAAACCGATCAAAGCGGATAAGAGCAGACGAGCCGCCGTCTGTTCTTGTTCCGTCAAAACGGCCATTGTTTTCTCCTCATTTGGCAGGATCTTTTCTTCCACAAAATCTGCCGCATCATTGGAACAAAGCTGACGGATAGAATCTATGGACAATGAAACGGTTATGTTCTGACCAGACAGCTGCTGGATGAAGGAAAAGAGTTTACGGCAGTGTTTGCTTTTTCAGATACGATGGCAGTGGGAGACTGTTGCTGGCATGATAACTGGGATGCAATCTCTCCGATTTTTAAATTTTCCAAAGAGGTTCGTACTGCGTTTTATACCACAAATGCCATTGAATCATTGAATTCATGCTATCGCAGGCTAAACAAGCACAGAAGCGTATTTCCGAACTCACAGGCACTGTTGAAAGCACTATACCTGGGGACTTTTGAAATAGCAAAAAATGGACAATGCCAATCCGTAATTGGGGCAAAGTCCGTGGTGAACTCGAAATCATGTACCCGGACAGAATGCAGATATAGCAATAAAAGCCGGAATATCAAGAGTAAATATACGCCCAGAATTCTCTGGGCGCTCTTGACATACCAGCTTATTCTGCTATTAAATAAACAACGGCTTAACCCAGAAATCTGCTGTTAAGCCGCATCAATTATCATAGAAGATCTGAATTTACAGAAAAAAATTCACACCGTCTAAAGATTACTATCAATTCTGAACAGCTAAAATTAGTCGATTCTACCTGACGTTAACACTCGATGATCATTGGATACATGTTAAGTAAATATCAGAGAGAGTAGAATTGATTCCGAAACTGTTCTGGAGAGAAACCAGTCTTCTTTTTGAATATTCTAAAAAAATATTTAGTATTATCATAACCTACACTTTTGGCAATTTGATACATTTTTCGATCCGAATGAAGAAGTAGTTCTTTTGCCTTATTGATTCGAACTTCGTTCAAATAATCAATAAATTTTTTATTTGTCTGTTTCTTAAAAAGCTGACTGAGATAACTTCTGTTTAAGTAAAAGAGTGATGCTATAAATTCCTGAGTAATGTTCTTTTGATAATTACGATTTATGTAGAACTGGATCTGATCGATGAGTTCCCCGGTATTATAAACACTCTGTTTCCTAAGCAATGAGGTAATATTCAGAAAAAATTGTCTGTAATAAGTTTTTACTTCTTCAAAAGAAAATAAGGTGTTCACAATTGCCTGCATATTTGACGAGGATTTCCAATTAACATCATTTTGCTTAAGATAATAATTCAAAATTGTATGGCAATGATAAGTCAATTGTTCGCAATGATATTTCACATCTCGTAAGGTACATGCAGATAGAGTGCAATAGAAGCTAAACAAATCTTCAACTAAATCTTTGACAACATCAATCTCCCCAGACTCAATACGAAAAAGAAATTCTTCTTGTTTATGCCATTCAATTGGAGAAGGAGCATCAAGCTGTTGATAATAGAAACAGCTGGTAGTAGCACCAGAAGATAGTAGTTGTGTGTTTAATGCTTCACGGCTTTCAGTGTATGCGATGTGTAGCTCCGAAAGATCTCTGTGGATGGAACTAATACCAATTCTTGGAGAAAAAGGGAAATGTTGCATCCAGGAAAGAAGATTATTTAGTAACTGATTAAGAAAACGATTAGCATGAACATTGTCAGCTGACGCCTCAGGCAGAAACACGATCAGAAATTGGAAAGTTGAAGTATTTGGGTCAGGAAGATACAGGATGAGATCCGTAAATCCATTTTCTTCTATCCAGTTTTGAAGCGAAAGCTCATCATTTTCAGGAAGATAATAAAACGCCAAGAGGACAAAGTGATGCATTTCGTTTATAAACGATAGTTTCTGGGAACTAATAGCAGAATGTATATCATCTGTATATCCCATTAAGAGATCTGTCAGAAATTTCATATCCAATGAATAATACGCATCTTCTTTTTCTTTCATCATCGAAGAAAAATAGCGATTTTCAACTTCTTTGTGTTGTAAAGCCTCTATGATTTTTAAAACAGTTTGTTGAATTTCTTCTCTACTGAATGGTTTTAAAATATAGTCAATCACTTTCGCGGAGATCGCCTGTTTCATATAATCAAAATTCTGAAATCCACTGATTACAATTAAAGCAATGGATGGATACTTTGAGGAGAGGACTGGGAGTAAATCAGTTCCATCCATAATGGGCATTTGCATATCCAAAATCACGATATCCGGAGTCAACTGATCGATTAATTCTAATCCTTCTACTCCGTCAGAAGCTTCTCCACAGCATGTAAGCATATGTGATAAAGGTTCCAACTTTTTTTGGGTTCCTCTCCGAATTAGTGGTTCGTCATCGATGATAATATAAGTGTACATTAAGAATCCTCCTTTGACGGAAAGACAGGAATCATTATTCCGATTTCTGTTCCTTGTGGACTCAGATTACTTACTGTGAGTCCGTATCCCTTTCCATAATACAATTCTATACGTGATTGAATGTTTTTTAATCCAATACTTTGTTTGTTACGATGCCCAAGTTCAGTAAAGGCTGCCTCTTCGCTTAAAAGTTGGCGAATACTTGCTAATTGTTCCTGCGGAATGCCGATTCCGTTATCTGCAACTAGGACATGAAGTGTTTCATTGGATATGAACGCACGGATAGAAATCTGATTGCCACAGGTGCAATAGCGAAGACCATGAACAAGTGCATTTTCTACAAGAGGCTGAAGTATAAGTTTTAGAACTCTTTGTGAATATAATTCAGCGGGAACGTGGTTCAAAAGCTGAAAGCGATTGTCAAATCGAATTGACTGAATAGCTACATAGTCTTCGACATGATGAAGTTCCTGCTCCAAGGTAACAAGCTCACTTTCTGTTTTAATGGCATAACGAAACATATTTCCAAGAGCCAGTGACATAGTAGCTATTTCCGAATTTTCTGCGATTTCTGCCATACTATTTATTGATTCTAAAGTATTAAATAGAAAATGAGAATTGATACGTGCCTCCAGTGATTTCATTTGTGCATCAAGGACGATAAGCTTATCCTGATAATCCTTCTTAATAGAGGCATTTAATTGTTCCAACATCGTATCATATTGTCTATAGAGTGTTCCAATTTCATCCTTTCTACTGGAATAATCCACCTTTTTATCATCAGAAGAATCTCTGGGAGAAAGCATCTGCCTGCTGAGCTTTTCTATGGGATGAATAATGTAGTTAGAGAAATACAGAGTGAACAGCAAAACACATAAAACGCATAAGACAGAGAGAATTATGATGAGAGTAGCTGTTTTTGTATAATCCGAACGTAAAGAAGTATAGTCCAGGGTAAGTGCAAATTCTAGCGGTGTGTGATTGATTTTTGCGTAAATTGTATTTGATGTATCCGGTTGTACAGAAAAAGAATCTGTGTTTGTATAATAAACAGAATTGTTGTTGGTGTTTATCAGTGTAATTAGATTCATATCACCAAGTGCATTTACCGAGTCCAGATTAAAAAGATTCGGTGAACAGTCCGCCAGTAAAACTCCAAGATATTTTCCGGTATCAGGATCTATAATTTTTTGCGAAAAAAAGATACTTTTTTGATTGGATTCAAACATGGGATGTTCGTCTAGGGTACTATAATACATTTTGCCGTCTAACTGAAGCGTAGACTTGTACCATTCGTCGTCTTTAGGATTGTAAGACTGAGCAATTGTACCATTTTTCCCGGTCTCATATGATATCAAATTCATAGAAGGCGTGTAAACATAGACACCGTTTATAAAATCGTATGTATAAAATACATTCTGATTTGCATTGCGAAGTTTCATGCAAGCTCTATATATTTCCATGTCAGTCATATGAGTATTGGTACCAGCGTAAGGACGAAGAAGTTTAACAATAGAAGAATCTGTATTACTAGCAAATATTAAAAGCATCATAACCTGGCGAATAGATGTATAGGCGGAAGAAACAGCATCAGAAATATTTTGCTGCTGTTCATTAGCAATATCTTCCACTCGTGTATCAATGATTTCCGTATATTGATATACGGTATATGTGGTCAGAAAACACATGGGAATAATAGCAATAAGAGAAAAAATTAGAAAAATCTTTCGTTTCAATTTCATCATAGACCTCTGAATAAAAACTAACAAAAGTGCACCGAAGTGTATAACCAAAGTATACCATTGATGTGATAGAATGTAAAGCAACAAGAGAGTTGTGAGTGTGCAACATAATTATCAAGGAGGAAATGCATATGAAGAGAAAAATTTTGGCTGTATTGTTGGCTGCAAGTATATTAGGAACATTTGGAGCATGTGGTTCGACACAAACACAAGAAGAAGCAAAAACCGATGAAAATGCCACAGAAACAGAGGATGATAAAGGGACATCATTTAAAGGAGTAAAAGTCGAAGTTGATATTGAAGATTCTATTCAGGGAGATCAGAATACCCTTGATTGTTTCAATAAACTGATTGATGAATTCAGTAAGCAAACTGGTGCAGAAGTTGAAGTAGTACAAAATGGAAGTGATCATGAGAATATTATGAAGACGCGTATGGCATCCAGAGATATGCCAGATATGTTTGTAACACATGGATGGGCTACACTTCGTTATAATGATTTTTGTGAGGATTTGAGTGGCGAAGAATGGGTAAATCGTTTGGATGACGCTGTCAAATCTGTTATTACGGATGAAAATGGAAAGATTTGTACGGCTCCGTTAACACAGTGGGTATATGGTATCGTTTATAATGCGGATGTATTAGAAACAAATGATATTGATCCATATACCATTAAAAGCTGGGATGATTTCAAAGATGCTTGCGAAAAATTGGAGGCAAATGGTATTACTCCATTGGATATCTCAGGAAAGAATGGAAGCACTTTGACGGGTACGATGGAACAGTTAAATTCATTCTACACAATTGATGGAGCTCCATATGAAAGCAGAGAAGCCTTAAAAGATGGTTCGTTTGATTTTACAAAAAACACCCAGTTTTTAGATTTGTATGCAGAATTATATGACAATGGATGGTTTAATGAAGACATTTTTACGGCTGATCAAACGACCATGTTTAAATATCTTGGTTCTGGAGAATATGGTTTTGATCTGTGGGGATCACCGGCCAATATTCAGACTATGAAAGCGTATACTCCTGATGCGAATTTTGGAATTATTCCGGTTCCTGCAGTGGAAGAGGGTGGAAATGCAGCTTACACTGTTGGTGAAGGTACATGTCTGGCAATTTCCAATACGTCGGAAAACATTGAATGTTGTAAAGCACTCTTAAACTTCCTGTTGGACAAAGATAATCTTACAGAATACTGCACAGCAAATGGTGGAATGCCGGGACTTACTGATGTGTCACCGGAAAATAGTGAAAGCTTACAGCTGTATAAAAAATCAGTAGAAGCGGCAGGCGATAACATTGCATATTCTAACTTTTTTGACCGTGAATATCTCCCAAGTGGAATGTGGAATGTCATGCAGGAAACAATGGCAAAATTATATAATGGAGACGTAGGAACAGCAAAAGATCGTGTGGCAGAAGCAGCATCCTATTTTCAGGAAAACTATAAGACATTATTAGAAACAAATGGTTGATTAAAGGACTGCTGCTTTGATTATCAAGGCAGCAGTCCTTTTGGAGGTACGATATGACGAAAAGAAATAGAAGAATGAATTTGCTATATTTACCTGCACTAGGGTTGGTATTGATGTTTGTGTTATTACCATTGCTTAAATCTATCAAGACTTCCTTTTATAACTGGAATGGATATTCACCAGTTAAAAAATTCATCGGGATGAAAAATTACCTGGATTTATTACAGGATGAAAATTTTAATACAGCTTTTTTGAACACTATTTTATATGGCTTTGGCAGCACAATCTTGCAGAATGTATTGGGATTGGCTCTGGCACTATTTTTGAATACTAAATTTGCAGGACATAAAGTAGTTCGAACTATTGTATATTTGCCAGTAATGATTTCGGGATTGATTATGGGATATATCATGTATTTTGTGGTTCAAAATACAGGCGCAATCAATGAAATATTAGGCTGGATTGGCATACAGGGGCGAGACTGGATGGGTTCAGGAAATGTCGGAAAAGTATTTATTACATTGATAAATTCCTGGCAGTATTGTGGAATTTGTATGGTGATTTATATGGCAGGTCTACAAAATATTTCATGTATGTATTATGAAGCTGCCGCCATTGATGGAGCCGGTATATTTCAGATATTTCGGTCTATTACACTGCCATTATTGATTCCTGCTATGTCATCTGCATTTGTTATTAACCTGATCGGAGGATTAAAACTATACGACGTTGTAGTTTCTCTGTCAGGTGGAGGTCCTGGATTTGAAACTTCCTCGTTGTCCTGGTACATTGATAATAGGTATTTTAAAGCGGAACAGGCTGGCTATGCGTCTGCAGTTGGCGTAGTGATGTTCTTGTTTATTTTATTGTGTTCACTGATACTAAACGGATACTTCCGAAAGAAGGAGGTTGAAATGTAATGAGAACGAAAGAGAAAAAGAATATAAAAGAAACCGCTCATTATTATGCTGGACAAAAGAAGGGGTATTGGTGGAAATATTTACTGGCAGCATTAATCATTGCAATCTATTTGATACCATTATATGTTCTCTTTATGCAGTCATTTAAAAGTATGTCGGACGGATCTACAGCAATGGGATTTCCAGAAGTATGGAGAATAGATAATTATACATCAGTTATTAAAGATGGAACGATTTTGAGAGCATTTAAGAATTCAGCCATTGTAGCTGTTTTTACGATTGTCATAGAAGTTGTGCTGGCTTGTATGGCAGCATATCCATTATCTAGAAATGCTTCTAAATTCAATGGCTTTATAAGAAATGTTTTTATGGGTGTTATGATGATTCCGCCATTGACTATTTTAGTAGGTGTATATACTTCCCTGGTAGATCTGAAAGCAATTAACAGTTATTGGGGGCTGATTCTCACACTGGTGGCATTTGGTTTACCGATGTCAGTGTTTATGTTTTCAAACTTTATTTCATCAATACCGAGAGCCTTGGATGAGGCGAGTATTATTGACGGTGCCAGTATCATACAAACCTTTTTTTACATAATTTTACCACAGTTAAAA
>ULWY01021766.1_pt1 | contig 12158 bp, 8 predicted proteins | sample 1960761 | NCBI WGS metagenome assembly ULWY01 (sample SAMEA4835824, study PRJEB28245) | human gut metagenome | biome: gut microbiome; material: fecal sample | place: Denmark | collected 2008
GAGTTTTTAACACCCACGTGGTTTATTTGTTCCGTATTATCTCAAACGGATCGCGGTCGTTCACGAAGCAGGGAGTTATCGTAAACGAAAATTCAAATTCATGCTCATCAAATCTGTATTGCTTTGCAAGCTGCGGACCGCACGAGTTGGAGCCTATGCCGGTATGGCGATAGTCAACATTCAGCACCGTGGCGCGAAGCGGCACGAGCTCGTAGTCATGACGTGTGGCAGTCAGTTGCTCTGACGTAAAGCGGCAGCAGTTGAAGGAAAGCGGTGCGCTCTGCATGGTAACGGCGATGCCGTGTCCCGCGGCGGTCGCAAGGGTGAGCCATCTTGTGTCGGCGTGCGCGGAATTCTCCTGCGGACGGACATAGTGCTCAAAATTGTCGGTCGCGGTGGTCGTGTAAACGCCGAGCTTTGAGGCGAGGCGCTTGTCGATGTAGCTCTCAAGCGGACCTCTGCCGAAGTAGCGGATATATTCCGTGCCGTAAGGCATAATGAGTCGGAGTCCGAAGCGCGGGAGCATGGGCTGACCTTCGCGCACTGTCACCTTCATTGCGGGAGTCACGCTGCCGTCAGCGGCAAATTTGTAGCTGACCGATGCATGAAGCACGGGGCGGAGCGAGCGTGCGCCGAGTGAGAGCGCGGCGTTTACGGTCACACTGCCGTCATTGCCTGCCGCGGCGGTGCAGGAATAGCACTTTGTTTCACAACGGTCGTAGCCTGCGTTGAACCAGTCTGTTTTGACTCTGCGATCATTGTCGGTGGGGGCGCGCCATATAGTGGGCTTTATCGGCTCGGTGATAAGCTCCATGCCTGCATGGACCATCGAGGTGATAAGTCCGCTCTTTTTGTCGATGCGGTATACCGTTCCGGCGGTGGGAGCGGCGACTGTAAAGCTGTCGGCAGTTTCTTCGAGCACTGCGGGGACGTCGTGCTTCACGCGTGCGGGGTAGGAGATGGGAGCGGCATCGAGCATCACCTGCTCAAAGCCGACCTCATGGCCTGCCTCAGCCCATTCGGTGGAGCTGTTCTGTCTTACGGAAATATTGAGGCAGCATTCGCCGTGAAGCTCAAGTCCGCCGGTGGGAATGTTGAAGCGGCGGGTCATTCCGGGCTTTACGCCGAGCGAGGGGATATATCCGTCCGCCACAATGCGTCCGTCGCATTCAACGCTCCAGTAAAGCGAAAGGTCTTCGAGAGTACGGAAGAAGCGGAGGTTCTTTATTCTGATCCAGCCTTCCTTGACGTCGTATCCGGTAAGTCTGAAGGGCTTTATTGCCTGCTTGAGCTCGTAAAGGCCTGTGTGCGGACGGCGGTCGGGATAAACAAGACCGTCAACGCAGAAGTTGCCGTCGTTGGGACGGTCGCCAAAGTCGCCGCCGTAGGTGTAGTGCGGATCGGCGTATACATCGTCGCCTATGGCTACCGAGTGATCGAGGAATTCCCATACACAGCCGCCGAAGAAGGCGTCGCGGGAGTATATAAGATCCCAGTACTGCGACAGGCATCCGGGACCGTTGCCCATTGCGTGGCTGTATTCGCAAAGGAAGAAGGGTTTTGTGTAGCCCTTGTTGTCAATGTAAACGGCGGATTCCTCAAGGGTGGGGTACATACGGCTCTCAACATCGACCCACGGGCATTCGGGCATTGCGTTCTTTGCCGAAACATCCTCGGGCTTGAGGTGTCCTGCGTGCATACGGCGGGAGACATCCTCGCAATGTACGAGGCAGCCGGGCATACGGTCATGCAGATAGTCCGCCATCGCGTGCTGATTTTCACCCATTCCGGATTCGTTGCCGAGCGACCACATTATTACCGAGGCGTGGTTCTTGTCGCGTTCAAACATGCGCGTTACGCGGTCCATGAGCGATTCGCGCCATTCCGGTTCGCGCACAAAGTAGTCCCAGTCACCGACACGTGTCATGCCGTGGGCTTCAAAATCCGTCTCGTCGCAAAGGTAAATGCCGAGGCGGTCGCAAAGACCGAGCAGACGCGGGTCGTTGGGATAGTGGCTCGTGCGTATCATATTTACATTAAAGCACTTGAGTATGTAAAGATCGCGCAGCATGTGGTCGTACGGAGTAGCCGAGCCGAGAAGCGGGTGGCTGTCGTGGCGGTTGACGCCCTTGGCTTTGACCTTCTGACCGTTTATGTAGAGCACCTTATCCTTTACATAAACGTGCTTGAAGCCGACGGGGATGCGTATATGCTCGCCGCCCGCGGAGAGGCAGAGCGTGTAGAGCGCCGGTGTTTCATCCGACCAGAGCGCCGGCTTGGAAACGAGCATTTCAAATTTCCCGTTGCCGTCAAGGATTATAGAGCCGCCGGATTCCTCGGCGCCCGCGGGGGAGAGCAGACGGTATGTGACCTCCTCGGCTCCGGGCGTGTTGAACGAAAGCTCAACGCCGAGCACGCCCTGCGTGTATTTTGCATTGAGCACGGGGCGCGCGTAGATATCAACGATGTGATGTGCATCGCGGAAGAGCAGATAGACCTCGCGGAATATACCGGAGAAGCGGTATTTGTCCTGGTCCTCAAGGTATGAGCCGTCGCACCATTTGAATACGAGCACCTTTACGGTGTTGCAGCCTGCGTGCAGCTTGTCGGTGATGCGGAATTCGCTCGTCATGTGGCTGACCTGGCTGTAGCCTGCAAATTCATTGTTTATCCACAGGTAGAAGCAGGAGTCAACGCCCTCAAAATTCAGATAGACCTCGCTGCCATCAAGCCTCTCGGCGGGGATGTATATCTCGCGGCGATAGAGCGCCGAGGGGTTCATATCCGGCACGTGAGGGGGATCGACCGGGAACGGATAATTCACATTTGTGTAGTTGGGCGTGTCATAGCCGCGGTCAAGGAAGGACTGCCAGCTTGACGGAACGGTGATTTTTTCAAATTCGGTCTTGGCGTCGTATGCGGGAGACGATATGTCGCCTATTTCGGCGGGATCGGGATAATATCTGAAGTCCCATTCTCCGCAAAGCGACATGAATCTGCCGGAGGCGGCGCGTCTGTCGCCTGCGGCTGCCGCCTCGGCATCCGAGTCAAACGGTATATAGTATGCGCGCGGCTTTTCACAGCCGACGTGCAGTGTGTTTTGTGACTTGTGGTAGTCAAGATCAAAGTTCATTGCGTTTTCCCCTTTGTGTGTAAAATGCGTATATCATATTATCGCATAAAAATATGTGAATGTCAAGCGCGGAATAAAAAATAACCCGATATGACTTGTTGCGCCGCGAAAGTCTTGACAAACAGTGTATAATCGGTTACAATAATAAAAAAACAGTGCGGAGGTGGGGCGCCATAAAAACAAAACGACTGATAATAAAGCCGCTTGACGATGCGTCGCTCGGTAAGCTTCTGCACCGGCAGACCGACCCGGAGCTTATCAAGGCATACGGCGATATGTTTCTCGGCTGTCGCCGCCAGCCTGCCGCCAGACTGTGGTACACGGCATGGTCCATATCGCTTTACGACGGTACCATGGTGGGGGATATCTGCTTCAAGGGACCGCCCAACGAGCGCGGCGAGGTAGAGATAGGCTACGGTATTCTTGACGGACATCAGGGGCACGGATATGCGACCGAGGCTGTGCGCGCCATGTGTACGTGGGGCTTTTCCATGCCGGGGTGCTATTTCATTCAGGCGCAGACCGAGCCGGGCAACCGCGCCTCCGAGCGCGTGCTTGAAAAAAGCGGCTTCCGCACTGCGGACAGCGGTAGCGAGGGCAGACTTTGGGAGCGCGAGCGCCCGTCGTCTGCGACCATTCCCGCTTTCATGTGTTTCGGTATGGCTGTCGGTCTTGCCGTTGGTGCGCTTGCGGCGAACAACATGGAGCTTGGCATATGTATAGGTCTTGTCGTAGGCATGACGGTCGGCGTGATCTTTGATCTTTCCGACCGGAGAAAGCGAAAAAGGAAATAAACCGCAATATGTTTTTGGGGCTGACGCGTTATCGCGTCAGCCCCAAAAGGTATTTATTTTTTGCGTTTTACTGTGACGTATGCACCGCCCAGTGCCGCGATGAGCATCACGGCGCAGGTCAGCGCCGATCCGCAGCCGCTCTTTGCGGGAGCCGGAGCTTCCGTGGTCACGGCGGGCTCGGTCTGCGGGGCATCGGTCGTTTGCTCGGGAGTCTTCTCGGCTTTCAGCGTCACGACCTCGGTGGCTTTCGAATAGTTCTTTCCGCCCGCTTTGGCTGTGTACGTGAATATTACAGAGGCGCTTCCGGAGCCTGTGTATGTGATCTTTCCGCTTTCGGGATCAAGCGCTACGGTAAGGTCTCCGCTGCCTTCTATCACGCGCATGGTGACCTTGCCGGTCACGTCTGTTACTGTCCTGCCGTATGTCTCGGAGCTTATAACGGGGGATTCTCCCGCACCGAGGTCATAGGATGCCTTGTCTGCCGAAAGGCGGCGTATGAAGCTCTTGGCGTACTGCGAGTAGTTTGTGGTTATGCCGTATGTTCCGGACAGGAAATAGCTGATAAGGTCCGCCTGGGTGTTTATCGTCCACGGCCAAACGGTAACGCCGCGGTAGGAGAGGGCTTTTATAAGTCCGGCATCGAACTTTCCCTTGTTGTATGTCGGGTTGATAGTGGTGCCGTTTTTCTGGACCGCATCGAGAATGCCGATAAGGGAATTTTCGAGGTTTGCGCTTGAATACTGATTGTTTGATGTCAGATATCCTGCCGATACCTCCGGCATCTGCTCGTGGAAGAGCTTTATCTGTGCCGCGTGGAAGGATATGACCACCATTTTGCTTTCGTAGTTGTATTCCTTTATCAGCTTTACAAGCGCGGGGATGAGCTTGGGATCCTCGGATTTCAGCTCAACGACGAGCTTTACGTCCTTGTCGCCGAAGGTCTTGAAATAGTCCTCAAGCGTGGGGATCGGTTCGCCCTCCGAGATGTTTTTATTGCTTATGACCTTGAACTTTGAAAGCTGATTGCGCGTCATCGAGGCAATGGCTCCGCTGCCGTTGGTGGTGGCGTCGATAGTTGCATTGTGCATTACCATAAGCACGCCGTCGCGCGAGAGATGAATGTCGTTTTCTATCATCGTCGCGCCCTCTTCATATGCCTTGAGCGAGCCTGCAATGGTGTTTTCGTGCGCGAGCGACGGCACGCCGCGATGTCCGATTATGCCGGGAGCGCGTATGAGGGTGTTTTCGGCAAAATATTCCGACATACACGCCTCAAGCTGCTTGCGGTCGCCGGTTATCACGCCGTTCGCGCCGGTGGCAACAGCGGATACAAGGTCGGTACGGGAGTCGGATGTAGCGGTGAGCCAGACGGTCATGAACTGTGACTGGAGATATTCAACGCTTTCGCGTGAGGCAATGGGAGCGGGGAGGAGCATTACGCGGCATTCCGCTTTGTTGGTCTTGCCGCGCATTTCGTCAAGCTCGGCAGACGAGGAGGAGACTGCGGACTGCTCCGAAAAGTCCATAACGCCGCGCAGATGGTACCAGATGTTCCGGGCGGAGTTTATGATATCGGCGTTGTTGGATATGATGAACGCGTCGCGTATGTCATTTTCTTTGAGGTACATCGCAAGTGCCGTGGCGGCTTGGGCGTCTGCGGGACGGAACGCGGGGATCACCTTGCCGTCCAGCGCCGCAAGCGCATCGCCGAGTGCGGCGATTTTTTTGCCGTCAGCGGTAACGTCAAGCGCGGAGGTCACATTCATTATTGCCACGGCGGGTGAATCGGCAGTTATGCCCTTCAGGATTTCGTCGGAGGCGATATCGGTTATGATAGACGGTGCGAGGACCAGGTTTGTATCGGGGTCGCGCACATCGGCAAAGGCTCCGGTGCGTTTGCCGTCGGTGCTTTTTACCTTGCCGACCGTGACTGTGACCTCGTCTACCGTCAGGCGGCAGCCGTTTGCCTGAAATCCACAGGCGCCGGTGACGTAGGTGACAGCGCTCTCCGTCAGCTGGGTCTTGCCGTTTATGAGGTATACTATCTCACTTCCGGAGGCATCGGCGGTCAGCGTATTGTATTCCGACGAATTTATGGATGACGACGCCTTCTGCGTTACGTTCCACTTATTTGCCGTGGTGCGCTCGGCTATCTCCGTGCCGTTGGCGAGCGACGCCGAGGAGCGCAGGCATATCTGCATATACGGGTAATTGTTCGCGGTCTGAACGCGAAGCATGACCGATGCCCACCGCTTTGTGTTTTTGGCGGCGTCTATCTTCAGCTTTGCCGTTATCTTTATGTCTCCGAAGCCGTCAAGGTACTCGGGAAGCAGAACGCGCGCGTATGCGCTGGTAGATGCCGATGCGTCAAGCACAAGCACGCCGTCTCCGTCATACGATACCTTTCCGCCTGCGGTTTCCTCTATCGTGCGTATCCCGTCGGCAGTATTGGATGAAAAATCGTTGCGATAAAGCACGTATTCGGTCTCGCCCGGAGCGCGCACGGTAAGGCAAACTGTCTTTTTCTTTCCGTCTGCCTCGGCAGTGAGCAGGTAAATGCCGGCGGCGGGAGTTACCTTGCCGTCCTTTATCTCAATGTCTGAGGACGACCAGGTTATCTTGTCTGCGGCTGTGGTCTTTCCGTTTTCAAACTGGACCGAAAATGCAGTGAGCGTTACTTCGTCCCCTGCGTCGGCGCATATCGCGGGGCAGGTGAAGGGTACTGTTGCGTTGTTTGCCTCAGATACAGGCGCCGCTGTCGCTGTTATCGGCAACAGGGTGGCGATCATCATCAATGCGACAATGACTGCGGATATCGTCCGCAGTCCGGATTTGCGTATTTTCATGTGGATATTTTCCTTTCTTTCTGAGTCTCTATGGGTACATTATACACGCAGTGCGTGTTTTTGTCAAGCCGGGCGGCGGATTGTAAAGAATTCATAAACACTTGCGCTAAAATCACGGTGGGAGTTGATTTTTCGGGATTTTTGTGATATTATATTAATGTAATAACTGCGCTTGGCGCAGTATATTCCGGGGTGCGCTGACGGAGCCCCGGCAGAAAGGCAATTTTGTAAAAGTGAACTATGACGTTATAATTGTCGGGGCGGGTCCCGGCGGGATTTTTTCGGCTTATGAGCTTGTAAAGCTGACAAAAAGCAAGAATAAAAACGCGAAGATCGCAATATTCGAGGCGGGCGCGCCGCTTGAAAAGCGTCACTGCCCGATAGACGGCGAAAAGATCAAGTCCTGCATCGGATGCAAGCATTGTAGCATTATGAAGGGCTTTGGCGGAGCCGGAGCGTTTTCCGACGGTAAATACAACATAACCACACAGTTCGGCGGTACGCTGCACGATCACATCGGCAAAAAGACCGCGCTCGAGCTTATGCATTATGTGGATGAAATAAATATTTCCCACGGCGGAGAGGGCACAAAGCTCTATACCACCGCCAACTCGGATATAAAGACGCTTTGTATGCAGAACGGACTGTATCTGCTTGACGCATCGGTGCGTCATCTCGGTACCGACAAGAACTATGTCGTGCTTCAGAATCTTTATAACGAGCTTAAGGAGCAGGTGGATTTTCAGTTCTACACCGAGGCTACATCGGTGGAGAAGAACGGCGACGGCTACACCGTGACCACCGATCACGGCAGTTATACATGTCGCGTGTGTGTGATATCCGGCGGCAGAAGCGGCAGTAAGTGGATGGAAAAGGTCTCGCACGACCTCAAAATACCCACTATGTCCAACCGCGTTGATATCGGCGTCCGTGTTGAGCTTCCGTATGAGATATTTGCACACCTTACCGACGAGCTGTACGAGAGCAAGATAGTCTACCGTACCGAAAAGTTCCAGGATCTTGTGCGTACCTTCTGCATGAACCCCCGCGGCGCGGTGGTCAACGAAAATACGAACGGTATCGTCACGGTAAACGGTCACAGCTATGAGGATCCCGCAAAATACACTCACAACACCAACTTTGCGCTGCTTGTTGCAAAGCATTTTTCGGAACCGTTCCGCGACAGCAACGGCTACGGCGAGAGCATAGCAAGGCTTTCGAATATGCTTGGCGGCGGCGTTATGGTACAGCGCTTTGGCGATCTTATGCGCGGTCAGCGCTCAACGCATTCGCGTATAGATGAGGGCTTTGTGACGCCTACGCTTACGGCAACGCCCGGAGATCTTTCGCTCGTAATGCCCAAGCGCATACTTGACGGCATCGTTGAGATGATCTATGCGCTTGACAAGATCGCTCCCGGAACCGCCAACGACGATACGCTGCTTTACGGTGTTGAAGTCAAGTTCTACAATATGGAAGTCGCCATAGACGAGAATCTTGAAACGCTTCATCGCGGTCTGTTCGTTATAGGCGACTGCGGCGGAGTTACGCATTCTCTTTCACAGGCATCTGCCAGCGGCGTGCATGTTGCAAGATACATTGCGGAAAAATACTTTTGATGACAATCGGACATTCGTCCGACATTCGTCCGACATTCGTCCGCAGGATAATATCACAGTCCGGCAACGGGCAAGAAAGGAAAGGTCATTTCAATGAATAACGAACCCAATTTCAACGGTCAGACAGGCGGACAGGACCACGCTCCCAAGAATACTCCGGATCCCGCACAGCAGAATGCACCGGGCAGCTATGCTCCCGACCCGTTTGCGGATAACGGAAAAAAGCCCGGTCGCGGATTTGCCATTGCATCGCTCGTCCTCGGCATTCTCTCGGCAGTCGGACTTTGCTGCTGCTGCACCATTCCCGCCGTGAGCGCGGCGCTCGGTGTCGTAGCAATAGTGCTTGCGATAATCTACTCCCAAAAGGCGGGCAAGTTGGACGGCATGGCGCTGGCGGGACTCATCCTCGGCATAATCGGCATTGTTGTTGCGCTTTCGCTGATGATAATCGTTGCTCTCAACTCCGATGCGATAAATGCCGCGCTCGAAGAATTCGTGAACAACTTCAAGAAGCAGTATCCGGACAGCGATTTCGGATATCCCGGCTGGTAATACAACGATCAGGGAGCCGCATGGCGGCTCCCTGATTTATATATTACTGCGTGCTTCTTCCGACAAGCAGAAGATATTCGTCGTAGCTCATCATTATCCTGAGCGCCGCAAGCAGCGCATTGGCGCTCATTCCCGGCGGCAAACCGGCTTTTTTGGCAAGCTCGTCGCGCCGCGCCGAGCTGTGGGGACCGCCCGAAAGTCCGTCTATCATAAAATCTGTTTTGGAAAGCGGATTTTCCGCCGCGCGGCTTATTGCCGCGCCGTCGCAGAAGGGAAGAAACAGCTCGCGCAGCAGAGAGCATTCCATGCCCTCGACTCCGAGCACGCCCTCGGCTGACGGTGCGGCTTTTCTTTTTTCCTTGCCCTCGATGCGCGGAACGTACAGCCTTATCAGTCGTTCGGGCGGTATGATCCCCGAAAGATGCGAGCGTATCAGCTTGCCCGCGCCGTCGGGATCGGTAAGCACTATGATCGGCGTTTTTTCGGCGAGCGCACGTATGAGCGCGGCTTTTTCGCGGTTTTTGAAGACCCCGAAGCCGTCTGTGGTGATCATCTGTGCATCGATGACAGAGGCGAGCTTCTGGCGGTCGTATTTTCCCTCAACTATCACAGGGTAGGGTATGACGAGCTTTTCTTCATTCATTTTCTTATTCCGAAATACAATATAACGGCAATGCCGAGTATTATCCTGTAAACGCCGAAGGCGGAAAAGGAATGTTTTTTTACAAAGTCGGTAAGGAAGCCGATAACGGCGAGTGAGACTGCAAATGCGGTAATGAATGCCACGGCAAGCGCCGCAAGCGATACCGCGGGCAGTACATCGCCCGAAGCGGAAATGTATTTTACAAATCCGAGGCATTTCAGCGTTCCGGCGCCGAGCATGGCGGGCAGAGCCATAAAAAACGAAAATTCGGCGGCAACCGGGCGTGATACTCCGAGACAGCACGCACCGAGTACGGTGGAGCCGGAGCGCGATGTGCCCGGAATTATCGCCAGCGCCTGAAAGATGCCTATGGTGAGTGCTTCGCGAAGGGTTATCGAGCCTGTGTCGGTCACGCGCGGCGCTTTACCGCGCCGTATGCGCTCGATCACGATAAAAAGCACTCCGTATATCACAAGCGCCGCCGCGACCACGGCTGGGGTGTAAAGCCAGCCGTCGATGTCGCGCCCCGTTGCTTTTTCAAGCAGACTGTCGATAACGGTGCCGACCGCCGCGGCCGGCAGAGATGCCACCGCTATCTTTGCCCACAAAAGCAGTGCCGCGCGGCACGCGGGGCGGTTTTCGCGGATGTTTTTTATTCGCAAAAACGGGAACAGACGATCAAAAAAGCGCACTGCAACGGCAAGTATCGCGCCGAGTTGTATCACAACGTCGAACATTTCAAGAAATTCGTCGCGCAGTGACGGCGCAAGACCTTCGCCGAGCGCCAACGCGGGCAGCTCACCGAGCAGTATAAGGTGTCCGGTAGAGCTTACCGGCAGCCATTCGGTTATTCCTTCTACTATTCCGTAAATAAGGGCGCGCAGAAGCTCCGCAAACATAAAATATCAGCCTTTCGTCGGATATCTTTGCACGTCCTTTTGCCGGTTCAATTACCGGCGCGCAGTATGTCGCCCGGCGTGACCTTCACAGGTACACGCAGGTAGTATATCATTGAGGGATGCGGCGCGGCGTTTATCGGCGTGCCGTCCTCGCCGTACATTTCGGCGGCGGTAAACGGCTCGCCGGGCTTGCCGGGGGTGAGAAGCTCCGCCGTCTCTCCGACCGTCAGCTTGTTGCGCTGGGTAAAGCGGAAGAGAGTCCCGTTTTCGTTTTCGCGCTCAAGACCCGCTGGCAGCTCGCCTGTTTCGAGCGCAAGCGCGAGATACGCTTTTTCGCGGATGTATCCCTTTTCGCTACACAGCTTGGGGTCGCTCATCGGCTTGTCAAAGTAAAATCCGGTGTCGTATTCGCGGTGAGATACCGAGCAAAGCTCGGCGAGCCAGCGCGGATCGGTGCGGTAGCCCTCGGGATCGGCGGCGTAAGCATCTATTGCCATGCGGTATGCGTTCGTCACAACAGCCGCATAGTACGCCGACTTGACGCGCCCCTCAAGCTTGAAGGACGCGATACCCGCGTTGATAAGCTCCGGAATATGCTCTATCATGCATATGTCGCGCGATGACATTATAAATGTGCCGGCGTCGTTTTCCTCTATCGGGTAGCGCTCGTCGGGGCGCTTTTCTTCCATCATCGTGTAATTCCAGCGGCACGGCTGTGCGCACCTGCCGTGATTGGCATCGCGTCCCGTCATTGCGTTCGAGAGCAGGCATCTGCCGCTGTATGATACGCACATCGAGCCGTGGACAAAGCATTCAAGCTCTACCTCATCCGGCAGTGCGGCGCGTATCTCGGCTATCTCGTCAAGCCTCAGCTCGCGTGCCAGAACAAGGCGTGAAGCTCCCATTGCGGCATACGCAAGCGCGGCGGCGGGCGAGGTTATACTTGTCTGTGTTGAGATATGGATATGCGCCTCGGGTATCTCCTTTTTCAGCAGTGCGATAACGCCGAGGTCGGCGGCGATAAATGCATCCGGATGCGCGCCGCGCACGGCACGCAGGAATTCGGTGAGCGCGGGATATTCGCTGCCGTGCGGCAGTACATTTACCGTTATATACAGCTTTTTGCCGCGTGAGTGCAAAAGCTCCGCCGCGCGGTATATCTCTTCAACGGTAAAATTGCGGGAGGCGGAGCGCATCCCGAACGCCTCTCCGGAAAGATATACCGCATCTGCACCGTAGCGCAGTGCGGCGTTCAGCTTTTCAAAATCTCCGGCGGGGGAGAGAAGCTCCGGCTTTTTTATTTTTGTGTTCATGACGGTTCTTTCTTTTTTGGTTTTGTCTATTTATTTTATCACAAAGATGCCGTGAGGTCAAGACCCGCGCATTTTTTGCCGCGGATTCACAATATTATATTGAAAAAACACCCGTCTTATGATAAAATATTAGTATATATATAAATATTGAACGGAGCATTTTTGATGGAAAAAAGAGTGAATGATTTTGCACCGCACGACAACATACTGCGTGTACGTCTGGTAGGACATGCATCGGCGGAGCGTTGCAAATCCGATGCGTTTATAATTACATACAATGACAGGGTATGGCTTGTAGACGGCGGTATGCGCGGGAATCTTGATTCGTATGAGCGTCTGCTTGAGCTGAGACAGGCATG
>ULWY01058101.1_pt1 | contig 12075 bp, 11 predicted proteins | sample 1960761 | NCBI WGS metagenome assembly ULWY01 (sample SAMEA4835824, study PRJEB28245) | human gut metagenome | biome: gut microbiome; material: fecal sample | place: Denmark | collected 2008
ATAACAATTGGTTTATTAATGGCAATTGGATTTGGAGTTGGGGCTATAATTGGGGCTTGTGCTAGTGTTATCGGGCAATTTTTAGCAAATGGCTGTAGTTGGGAAAACTTTAGTTGGGGACAACTGGCTTTAGATACAGTTTTGGGTGGATTTAGTGGATTATTATCTATGTCAACTTTAGGATTAGTTGCAATGGTTGCTGCGAATGCTGGTTTAGGATTTGTTGGAGCTGTAGGTGGACATTTAATTAATGGAAGTGACTTTTCAAAAGTCTCAACTTGGATAGATATTGGATTATCAACTGTCTTAGGTGCTTTGGTTGGATTAATTGGTGGATCAGGGGCTTTAAATGCGAGGCATTTAAATAGAGCAAAACAAACTGCTGGATTTATTAGAGCAGCTAGCTTATATGATAATGTTTTAACAAAAGTTGTAACAGGAGGATATAGAACTGCTGGTATTGCATCAAATGCTTTAAGATTATCAGGTCAAAATTTAGTTAAACAATGGAATAAAATGATTATTAGTCAAGCAGGTAAAGCATTAACAAAAGCATTAGTTTTTGGAGGTACTGCGTTATTATTTGGAACAGCAGGTAAAGGATTGTTATATGATTGGTATAATGATTGTTTTTAGGAGGGTAATCTATGTTAGATAAAATTTTGATAATATTAATTTTTTTAATAATAGTATTATTTTTTTTAAAAGTAAAGGCTTGGAAGAAAAGATATTTTGTAAAAGAAATATATATTAGCGAAGGAGCGTCAATTGTATTTTTTGTTATTACAATTGTATATACGATTGGCATATTAATTATATATTGCATATCAACAAAAGAATCACCATATAGTTGGTTGTGTTTAACTATTGTTTTAATATCTGATTTAATAACGTTAATTGTATTTAGTATTCTTGCTACTACTTGTATTTTTTTAAAAGATAATATATTAATTAAAAAAAATATTATTTATTCTAAACAAATTTTACTTAATAAAGAAACAAAAATAATTGAAAAATTTGATAAAACAGTTATTAAATATAGAAAAAAAACTATTGCAATTAATTATAGATATCTAACTGGAAATATAAATAATTTAATGAATAATGTTAAAACAATAATTAATGAATAAATGGTTTTTACAAAATTTATTTGTTTTAAAAAAATATATTACATTTTTAAAATATAGTACACATTTATTATGTACCAGGTATAGCTTTAATCTTAGTTATGAAAGTCCAATCAAAGATGTTTCTATAATTGACAATAAAACTTAAGCTGTTAAGAGTAATCCTATAGATAAAGGAAGATCTATAGCAATGTATTTGAATTTATAAATAAAAATTTGATGAAACTAAATGACAAGTGGATAAAGATATATCTATGATGAAGAGACAAGATTATATTATTTAAAAACAAGATATTATGATCCAGAAATCGGAAGATTTATAAGTCCAGATTCAATAGATTATCAAAGTCCAGAAAGTATCAATGGATTAAATCTATATGCCTATTGTGGAAATGATCCTATAAATATTGTTGATCATGATAGATGTTTTCCTGTGTTAGCTATAATATTATGTGGTATAGCATTAGCAGGTATGGGATTAACAATTGGTGGCGTTGCTAGTGATAATAATATCTTAACTGCTGTTGGTTTAGGAATGGTTGGATTCACTGCATTAGTCAGTGTTTGTATTGCTATCGCTGGAGCTATTCTTACAAGTGTCATTGGTGGAATTACTGCAACTGCTGGATTAGGCTCATTAGGATTTATGAGTGCAGAAATTCAAGAAACAACAGGAAATGGCAATTGGATTATAGATACAACTGGAATGAGTGATGGACTTTATAATACGTTATTATTATTATTATCTATGGCTGTAATTGCAACTTTGGGAACTGCTGCTTCCTCTGTATCAAGTGCGTTTAATATTAAATCTATTAATGGTTTTGGTAAATATGGAGATTATTATGGTATGCGTTTCCAAACAGGAACAGGAAAAACAAGAGTTTTATCATTCCATACTCATGGTCATAAAGTGGCTAAAGGTATTAAAAGTATTGGAGAATGGCATTGGCAACTTCAAAAGTGTAATACAAATAGTAATAGAACATCGGAAACTATTGCAAAATGGATATGGAGGAGCTTAAAAAGAATATAGAAGAAAAATAACTTATGAATGAAAATTTACTTAAATTATTATCATTATACTGCAATAATGAAATAGAAAATTTAAAAATTAGCGAATTATATATTAAGTTACAAAACTTAGTTGTTGAGTTAAATTATAATCTTACTTGTGAATGGGGAAAAGAATTTGCTAATAAAAAATCAGGAAACTTATATTTAAGCATAACAATATTAAACGATAAAAATGAAATTGTTGAAGTATTTGATGAAGGTTTTTTAACAATATCTACATTATTAGTTTGTGTGGATAAAAAGAATAGATATAAATTTTTTTCTTGAAGAGATGAGGAATTTATTGAAGATTTAAATTGGCTTATTAAAGAATTAGAAAATATAAAAAATGAATAAGTATTGTACTTATATTCTTATTTCTTATAAAAAAAGATAGCTTTCGCTATCTAATTTCATTTAAATAATTTAATAAGTCGAAGAATGTTCCATGTGGAATAGTTGAAATATCGATGTTTGTTTTATTGATTATATTTCTTGTTATTAGAAAAAATGGAATGTTGATTTTTGTGGCACTATAATCTTCATTGCAATCGTTTCCAACCATTAAACATTCTTCTGGTTTTAGGCCTAATTTCTCAATTATTTCTTGGAAATATAGTGGATTAGGTTTACAAAATCTTGAATTTTCATATGTGGAAATATATTCAAAATCTTCATTATTTAATCCGGTCCAGGAAAGCCGGTTGTAGGTGCAAACGCGAGGAAAGACAGGATTTGTCGCTAGAATTGTTCTTAATCCCATATTTTTAATTTCTTTTATAGCAAATTTTGCCTCGGGATCATAACCACAAGATTTTTTGACTTCATTGAATTCATTTTCATAGAAGCTATCGAAAAGCTTTTTTTCATTGTCGAGATCTTTATAATCTTTTTTGAATAAATCCCAAAAAACTTCTTCGTTAGTTTTTTTTCCATCGTTTTCTATCATTGCTTTGGTACCTTCCCAAAGATTTTTCGTTAATTTTTTTCCATCGTAACCAAGTGGAACAAATTTTTTTAATATTTCAGTAAAATAGGCATTGACAAAAGTATCTTGATCCATCGGGAGCAAAGTCCCATCTAAATCGAATAATATAGCTTTCAACATAATAAACCTTAATTCAGATGTTCGTTAACAGCTAAGCAACATCCGATGCTATTAGGACCAGTGTGGCAAGAAACGCTTAATGACAAAGGGTCACAGAAATGGAATACTAATTTAGGAAAACGATTAAGAACTTGTTCTTTTAAAATATCTGAGTAACCTTTATTTTTAGAATAGGCAATGGAAAAAACTAATTGTCCTTTTTTGTAATAATCTTTATATTCTCCATTTATATATTCATCAAAAGCTTCGAAAATTTTACCTAGGGCTTGTTTTTCAGAACGGCATTTAGCATAGGTATCAAATTTGTCTCCAGTTGTAACAAGCAAAGGTCTGATTTTTAAAATGTCACCGATAAGAGCGACAGCGGGAGTGACACGTCCACCTTGTTTTAAATATTTAAGTTTTTCAACTAAAAGGAAAATTATAGAATGGAAGGCACTATCGGTAAGATATTTTTCAATTTCGTCGATATTTTTTCCTTCTTTAACCATTTGCAAAGCTTCGAGTACACTTTCTTTTTGAGAAATGGAAATGCGATGATTATCGATAACACGAACGCGACCATTGAAATCTTGGGCGAGCATTTTGCTAGAAGCGCAAGAGGCAGATAAACCGCTGCTCATAGGAATATATAAAATATAATCATAATTTTTTAAATGGTTTGTCCACATTTCTTCAAGGCATCCGAGCGAAGGTTGAGATGTGTTTATTTTAGTGTTATCTTCAAGATGTTTATAAAAATCTTCTTGGCTTAAAGAAATGTCTTCAAAGTATTCTTGGTCATTTATCATAAATGGCATTGGAACAATTTCAATACCATATTTTTCTTTTTCTTTTTGGGTAATACCGGAGTTCGAATCAGTCATTACTAGAATTTTTTCCATATTTTACTCCTATTGTGATAATATATTTACGTTGTTTACAAATGTAAGCAAGCATAAATATAGCATAATTTTATTTTTAAGAAAAGATAAAATTCTACTTTTTAGACATAAAAGGATGTTTTGTAATGAACGTAAAAAACACTGAAGGACTTATTAAACATGCAAGAGATTTATCGAATTTAACAGTGAGTTCTATAAAAGGGGCGATGCTCATCCTGCTTAATTCGATGAATTATGACAAAATAAAGATTACAACAATATGTGAAAAAGCTGGGGTTTCTCGTATGGCTTTTTATAATAATTTTAAGTCGATAGATGATTTGATAACTTCTTTAATCTGTGATTTGAATGATGAGATGACAGAGAAAATAGGTAGTCCTTTTCGCAAAACGACAACAGTTTTGTGGTATGAAAATGTTTTGAAGATAATTCAGGGCCATGAGGATTTATTGAAGGCGTTGCTCGGCGCGGATTTGTTTGAAAAATATTTAGTGTTGATCAATTCATTTGCTTTACATCGGCAGAATGAATTTACAGAAGAAGAAAAATTTATGAGGCTAGCATGGGCTGGAGCTTTTATTAATATTGTTAGAAATTGGGTAGAAAATGATTTTTCTACTCCGATATCAGAACTAGCTTTATATATGTCGAAGACATTAATTGTTAAAATCTAATAACTTTAAAATTTAACTTTTGGTAGTATTTATGATACAAATAAATATGAGGATTTAATTTTATGATAAAAAAGGATGATAATTGCTATATTGTTGATGATGAAGAGTATTTTTCTTTTTTAAAGAAAAGAAAAACATTGACAAAAGTTATTAAAAAAAGTGAAGTAAAGAATATTCTTTTTGGCGAAGTGGATTATAAAGCCTATATTTCTGTTGCAAAAAAATACAATATTTCATATGATCTTGCAAAAATTTATGTTGATAATGCTTTGTTTTTAAAAGAAAATATCGACTTAGTTAGTGCTCCTAATTCCGTGAAAATATTATGTGAAATAAAAGAATTTTTAACTTCTCAAAACATGATATATTTTTCTTCTAGAATTAATATCTTAAAAAAAGGAATAGTTTTATATGGCAATCCTTGTGATTTTATCGATATTATCCCTGTTTTAAATGATAAAAAAATCCCATTTACTGAAGAGTATCGCCAAATGGAAGAAAAGGATATCGATGTTAAGTTTTATAGCGATAGACCAGTTGAAGTTGTTGATACTTTACAATATTTTTTAAATACTTTAAAAGATGAAAAGGATTATCATAATATTGAAATTATCGCTCCTTTAAAATATCAAAAGCTTTTGAAAGAATGTTTTCATTATATCGGGGTACCTTTTATTGAAAATAAATCTTCTTTAAAAGAAACTGATATAGCTAATATCTATCTTTCTTATTTAAAAAAAGATGAAGAAATACCTGAAGAAGTAAAAAATTATGATGAAACTGATTCACCATATGTAAAAGAACAAAAAAATATATTGAATGAAATGATTTCAAATTTAAAAGTTATTTTTCCAAATGAAGAGGATAAAAAAATTAAATTGGAATATTTTATTTCACAATTAGAAAATACAAAATTATCTAATATTGAAGAAGGAATTGAAATAAAAAATGCACCATCTTTTACCGAAGGAAAAACGCTTTTTATATTAGGATTTTCTGAAAATATTATTCCTGCGGTTAAAGATAGTTCATATTTGAGCGATGAATTAAAAAAGAAATATTCTTATGACATAAAAACATATGAACAAAATGAAATTTTTGAAAAACATTTGAAAGAGAGAATATTTTTAGCTAAAGAAGTTTATTTATCTAATTATATTGAAGATTTTGAAGATTTATCTAATGTAGAAGATAAGATAAAAAATGCTTTTCCACGAGATGAAAAATTTCATAATATCTTTGAAAGTGAATTAAAAAAATATATTTCAAATAGCGCTAAAAATTGCTCACAGCAAAAATATTTTAATCTCAAAGAAAAAAGATTGAACAAAGAATTGGATAAATTTTTATATGCTAATTTTGAATTGAAAAAAAGACTTTTTGGCAATGAATCTAATATAGAAAGATATTTTAAAAATAAATTTGATAAAGAATTAGATCTTAAATCTATTGATTCTTTTGATAATTCTTATAAAAAAATTGCCAAGAAATGTCACTTAAAGGAGATATCATATTCCAAAATATCAACTTATTTTGAATGTCCTTTTAAATATTATTGTAAAAATATCTTAAAGATTGATAAAAATGAAGATCGACTTTCTACTGATTTTGGCACTATTGTCCACGAAGCCATAAGAAGATATTCTCTTAAAGAAATAAATAGTATTGCTGATGGGTTGGTAATTGGTCCTGATAAGAATTATTCAGCCAAAGAATTATATTATCTTAATAAAATGATAGAAAACTTCAAAGAAAAAATACCTTCGTTAGAAGAATTTTTAAATAGTTTAGATAATTTTAAAATTAAGGTTGAAGATGAAAAAAAAGTACAGCTAAATCAAGATTTAAAATATGTAGCAAAATTTGACCTTGTCGCCTATGATGATGATAAATATGTTATTTTTGATTATAAAACTGGTCAAGATTCTTTTTCATTGCCTTTAGTTGAAGAAAATTTCAATATGCAATTGCCTTTATATTTATTATCTTGCAGTAAATTATATAAAGATAAAAAAGCGGTAGGAGCATATTTAGTTTTATTAGGAAAAGATAAATCTGCTGCTATTTCCTTCGATGGTGTTTCTGTTGGAGAAAATGAAGTTCAATTAGTTCTTGATGACTATTTTAAGAAACTCAGAAAACCAAAAGAATTTTCAAACATTATCGATAAAAATGATTATTCGGCCTGGCTTGAAAAAGTAGAAAATGAATTGATTGAAGCGGTAAAAAATATTGAAGATTATAACTTTGATATAAAGCCGAAAGTAGTGAAATTTAATACTACTGAAAAAGAAAATTCTTGTTCATATTGTTCTTTTGAAAATTGTTGTATGGTTAAAAGAGAGCAGAAGAAGTTTATTATCAAAAGATTTAAAAAGGAAGAAAAACAAGATGAAGAATAATATGTTGCCATTAAATGAAAATTATATCCAAAGAATAAAAAGCAAATATAATGATGAACAACAAGAAGCGATATTTGTCGACAAAGTTTCGGCTTTAGTTTCAGCTGGCGCTGGAAGTGGAAAGACAGCGGTACTTTCGGAAAGAACTATTGCATTATTAAAAGCAGGTTTTGATATTTCGCGAATTTTGATTTTAACATTCACTGATAATGCGGCACAAAATATGAAAATTCGCATAAAAGCTAAAATCAGTGAAGATAAAGATGGCGATATAAAAGAAGCAGAAAAATATGTCAGTGGTGCTGATATCATGACTTTTGATTCCTTCAATCGAAAATTAGCGATTAAATATGGTCCTTATCTCGGATTAGAAAGCGGATATGAAATCATTAATGATTCGGCTTTAAATGTAATTAAGTTCAATTATATCAAATCCTTTTTGGATGAAAAAATAGAGCAAAAAGATCCAGATATTCTCTTTGTTTTAGATAGATTTACAAATAAGGATTATAAACCTATTGTTACTTTAATCTCGGAAATTTATGGAAAAATTGATCTTTTAGTCGATCCAGAAAAAAAATTAGAAAAATTTATCGCTGAACCTATATACAAAAATATAGATGAAGTATATCAATATCATTTTGATAATATCATGAGATATTTAAATGAATATTATAAAGAAATGCACGCTCTTTTTAATAATGATGAGAAAATGTTGAAAAAGATTGAAGATTTTAAAAATGCATATTCAAGGGCAAATGATTATTCTGAATTGAAAATCATCAGTCAAACCCTTAAAGCGATAAATAAGCCGAGAGGAATAGATGATCTAACTTATGCTGCATTTCAAGCGATAAAAAAACGTTCCTTCGAAAAATATAAAGATTTGATAGGAATTATTGATAAAGATCAATTTATTAAAATCGAAGAAAATTATAAAGGGTTTTATATCAAAATATTCAATTTTGTAAAAGATTTATTTAATTATCTTAATAGGTATAAAGAGGAACAAAGAAAGTTTACTTTCCAGGATATTTCACATAAAATACTTCATCTTTTGAAGACTAATGAAGAAATCAGATTAGAATTAAAAAATCATTATCAGGAAATTATGGTTGATGAGTATCAAGATAATTCTGATATTCAGGAAGAGATGATTGATCTTTTGGAAAATGATAATCTATTTTTAGTTGGTGATATTAAACAATCAATTTATCGTTTTAGAAATGCGAATCCAAAATTATTTTCAACTAGATACAATGATTATAAAGAAGGAAGAAGAAAAGGCATAGTAATCGACATGAACAAAAATTATCGTTCTTCTCCTGCAGTGATTAATGATGTCAATTATCTTTTCGCAAGAATAATGAGCCAAAATTTTGGTGGAATAGAATATGATGATAAGCAAAAAATGAGTTCAGAAAATGCGATGTATAAAGGTAAAACTTATTATAATGAGTTAAAAGTTGTTTCTGATAACGGAGATAGACCACTAGAGACAGAACTTAATGCTATAGCTGATGATATAAAAAAGAAGATTTCGACCGGAATATATGATTATAAAGACTTCGCTATCATTTTAGATCGCTCAACTGAATTTGATGATATCATTGAAATCATGACTAAAAATGGGATTCCTGTTGCAGCAAATTATAATGGAAATTTATTGGATAAGGTTATTTCAAATCTTCTTATAGATATAGTTAAAATTCTTGCTTGTTTTAGCAATAATGATTTTTGGAGTGCTGATTTCAAAAATTCTTTTGTTGCAATTTCTAGAAGCTATATCATTGGATTAAGCGATGAAGAAATTGAAAATTATATTTCAACCAATAGTCAGCATCAGACACCATGGGTTGTTGATTTATTTGGTTTATATTCAGAAATGAGAGGAAGAACAACATATGAAATTTTTGAAGCTTCCTTATCTCAACTAAATGTATTAAATTCGATTTTGAAAGATGTGAACTATAGTGTTGACTTAGTTATCCTAGAAAAAATTGAAGACTATATTAAAGAACTTTCTTCATTGAATTATGGCTTTAATGATATTATTGACTATTTTGAAGATATAAAAGAAAATAACATTTCTTCTAAAGGAAAGTTTCTCAGCGAAAAAACAAATGCTGTCACATTAATAAACACTTTCCTTTCTAAAGGTCTTGAATATCGGCATTGTTATTTTCCTTATCTTTATAAGGAGTATAATGAAAAAGAAACAGTATCGGCTTTAATATTTTCAACAAAATATGGAATAATGCACAAATTTGCAGAAGAAGATTTTAATGTAGATAAGTTTAACAGTGATAATTATTTAAACCCTATAAAAGAACTGGATAAAATAGATTCATTGAATCAAGGTCGTCAAGAAAAGGTACGTTTGCTATATGTTGCTTTGACTCGACCTAAAGAATCTTTTACTATTGTCAGATTTATAAAAAATAAGAAAAATGATGAAGCACCAAAAAGTATAGATCAAATAAAATGTCTTGAAGGTCTTTTGGATTATTCTGGATTTTTTGAATATATGGGTAGAAGAAAAGCTAACACTGAAATTGTTGAAAATAAAAAAGAAAAACTATTTGAAAATATAGATTATCATTTTTCTTATGAAGAACTTTCAGAAAAAGAGATTGAGGAAATCTTTAGCAAAAAGAAAGATATTTATATAACTGCATCATCTTCTTCAGTTCATTCTGATACTGGCGTTTTATTAAAAGGAACTAAGTTGCATGAAATGTTTGAAAATATTGATTTAAAAAATCCACAACTTGATAAAAATGAAGAAAATTATATTTTTATTTCTAAATTTTTAAATTGTGGATTATTGGATGATATCAAAGATGCAGATGTTTATCAGGAATTCGCTTTTGTTGATAACGAAAATAATACGACAGGTATTATCGATTTGCTCCTTGTTTATCAAGATAAAATTAAGATAATTGATTATAAAACAAAGAATTTAGATGATCCTCATTATATTGAACAGCTGCATACTTATAGAAATGCTATCAGACAATATTTTGGTGAAAATATTGCGATTGAAACTTATTTATATTCGATAATTGATGGAGTTTATAAAAGCATTTGATTAAAGGTATTTGTTGATAATAATTTCGCCGCTTATTTTAGAGCTGTTGATATTTTTATCTTTTACTCTGGCGGTTTCTATTTTTATATTACCAGAAATTGTACTGAGTTTAACTTCATCAGCAGAGATATTGGTTATTTCATAGTTTCCTGAAATTGTATTTAAGTATATTCCTTTTGATTCGATATTTTCGATTTCCATTTTTCCTGAGACTGTGGAAAGAAAGATGTCTTCTTTTGATAAAAGGTTATTGGCACTAATTTTTCCGTTGACATTATCAATTCTTATATTTGTACCGAGGACATTATTTAAAGTGTAGCTTCCATTGACATTTTTAATTGATATTGTTTCGGCGTAAACTGAGTCGATATTGCATTCTGTTGCTACGGTTTGGATACTCAAACGTTTTAATTTTATATCATTTCCTATTTCTAAAGTTCCATTGTAATTGGTCTTTTTGAAAAGTGTTGTTTTTAAACGATTTTTAATTTTTATAGAATCTTCGGCAATGTCGAAATTATACATGTCCTTATATCCATCTTCATTGCAGAAAAATGAAACTCCAGGTGATTTTTTATGGATAATATGCAAGGATTTCATATTTGATAGAGAAATATCTAGAGTATATTCTTTTTTGTTACCATCGGTATTTGTTTCATCTTTTTCTATTTTTTGTTCTTCTGGTTGAATGATTTCAGGTTCTTCTTGTTTTTCCTCATGGGGTTTGTAGCGTAATGCAATGGATTCTGGTGTTCCTAATGCTTCAATGATTTCTTCATCTTTATAATCGATTTCGTAGTAGATATCAAATCTTTTTCTATAGATGTCTAATACTTCTTCAGTGTTTTCAACACCATTTTCTTTTAATTTTTCATCGAGTTGCTTTAAAAATTCTTCCTTGGTCATTTTTCTTCAATCTCCTTTAATTTTTTTTCAGCTTCTTCTATAGTGATCTCTTTCATTTTTAGTTTGCGCAGAATTTCTTCTCTTGTCATACTTTGATTTTCTAAAATTGTTATTTCATCAAATCCGAGAGCGGTTATTATTTCATTCAATGTTTTTTTAACTGTTGGATAGGAGATGTTTAAATCCTTTTCAACTCCTTTGATATTTCCAGCATTTTTTAAAAATATAAGAATGAAGTCTTGTTGATCTTTATTGAGATAATCGAATTTGGAAAGATGAAATTCTCCTTGTAATTTTGTTTGACAATGGGGACAATATAACTCGCTAGCTATTAATTTTTCATTGCAGATAGGACATTGGCTTATTATTTTGTTTTTCATTTCTCACCTCATTTATAGTATATGCTTATAATTAAAAAAATCAACATTAATATTAATAAAATTAATTTTTAGTTTAATAATGTTAATAAAAATATTGATTTAATTAAGTTTAATATTACAAATATTTATCTGTAACTAATTTTTCAAAAGGTGGTATGTAGTCTTCTTCTAATTCTCCAGCCATCTTTATGATACTTACTAGCTTTTCAAATTCTTCTTTGCTTATTTTTTGATTTTCAGCATAAGCTTTGATGGTTTTGTAATTTTTTAAAATAGTTTTAATTTCATCAAGACTTGATGAAAGAAAGTCTTTTTGTATAACCTTAGCGATTTCTTCATCATCGTGAGTATAGACATAGTCTATTCCTTTTTTTATTGCGCGATTAAATTTTTTTATTATATCTTGTTTATCATTGATAGTTGAACTAAGTGCGCTATAAGCAGTGT
>ULWY01016334.1_pt1 | contig 12053 bp, 16 predicted proteins | sample 1960761 | NCBI WGS metagenome assembly ULWY01 (sample SAMEA4835824, study PRJEB28245) | human gut metagenome | biome: gut microbiome; material: fecal sample | place: Denmark | collected 2008
GGTTCAAATCCCGTCAGTAGCTCCATTAAAAAATCAAGCACCCATGCGGTTTTCGCGTGGGTGCTGTTTTTTTGTAATGGTGAATTTTATGCTTTTTTAGGGATTTTGTCCCACTTTTTTTATTTTTAGGGTTAAAAATAGCAGGAAAAAACTATGTTTTAGCCACGCTTTTGTTTAACGTTTTCCACCTTTTTGTGTCTTGCGGGTTAATCTCTGGGGTTTTCTTTCTCCCATTTATGGACAGCATCCTTGAACGCAATTACGCTGATGATTTTGGCTACACTTTCACCTTTTCTGAAGCCTTTGCCGCGTCCGCCGTAAAGATTGATAACTTTGTACAACTCCTCGGCAAAAGGTTTTACGGTAGCCTCGATGATAGCATCGGTCTGTTGCTCTCTTTCAGCTTCAAGCATCTTAGCCTTGGATTTTTCGCCTCCGCGCAATTCGGCAATGAAATTCTTTACCGCGATACGCTCGGTATCAGTCAGCTTAAAGGATGTTACCCTTGCTCCTTCGGGGAGCTCTCTTTTACGGCCTGCACCCTCTCTGGCAGCGCCGGCTTTGATAGAATTTTTAACATTTTCCATAACAAATACCTCCTTGTTATATGTTAATACTGAATTGCACTTCTTGCGATTGTAATACCATATATATAAAGGCATGTCAACTATAAAATGAAAAAATATGATAGTATATTACCAAAGTAGCGAGCTAGTTTTATAATTACCTATGTGAAGCGGTATTCTCTTAGCAGAAATCAGTCTCTTTTGGTGTTTAACGAAGATATGACATTTCAGATACTTTTTTGATTGTCATAATCTATCACTCCTTTCAAAAGTGCTTCACCAAAAGATCCGGGAACAACTTGTACAGGAGCGTCATTAAAGGTGAAATCATCTATGCAAGAATTATTCTTATTGTATTCAACAATACGTTTTACTTGCATGGTTTTACAGTTAAAATCGTATATTATGTTGCAAATTGTATAAAGCGCATTGGTGGGATTGTTTTTTCCTAGGGTATGCCATTCCCAAACATTAGCTATTCTACAACGATTATGTCTAAATTCATTTTGGCTTACATAAGACGTGTAACTATCTGTATCTAGGAATACAAGTGTGAAATCGTTACTGAACACAAGAAATTTCCAGCGTTTATCGTCTGCTGGCGTTCCTGGTATGTTTTCCGCCAAAGCGATATTGAATAAAGATAGCAAAGCGACTATTGTGACTATAATTTTTTTATATATAATGTTCCCCTCCCATACAGTCTGCAACCGCCTCGATTCCGAGGAGGTTGCACTAGTTTTTGGCTTCTATGACAGCAGCACGAGCACAGCGGCTTGGGTTATCATAGTAGCTCACTTCCCGAAAAAGTATTGACTGTTCTCTACCACAGAGCACAGTCTTTTTTATTATGAATTGTCGTCGTTTGGTTTTTTCTCACGTCGGGTGAGTAGACAGTCAAAAAGGGCGAGCTTCCTCAACCAACAGCAGCCGCAAAACGCCTATAGCTACCATTCTTGATTTAGGGGACAGTTCACAAAACAATTCGTGAGCAATAGCCTTTTGATGCAGTTCTTCGTCAGTCGTCATTGTTTTCACTTCCTTCGTTTTGAACTTTATGGAGCTGCTGCTCTACCATTTCTTGAACGTCAATGCCTTGTGCCTTGAGGCTTTGGGACATAAGCAAGTAAGCAACAGACATAAGCTGAGTTTTCGACTGTTCATCAAGGCTATCGTAAACGCAAAGGAGCTTCTTGTGGTCGCTTCTTAGCGTAGGCTTTGCTGGTTTTGGAGGCTTTGTGATTTTGACGTTGTTGGATTCAGTTGGTGCCAATATCTCCGTTGGTGACACCCCGAACAGACTCGCTATTAGTTGGATTTGCTCTGCGGTCGGCATATGAACATTATTCTCGTATTTTGTGTAGCTCGTTCTTGATAAATTCAGCGCAGAAGCAACTTCCGCTTGTGTGAAACCGTGAGCTTTTCTAAGTGTTTTTAAAGTTCTCCCTATTGTCATTCAGCACACCTTCCTAATTACCTATATTATAATTATTATAATGTGACACCAACGCACACGTCAATTAAATTAAACGGTTACCACCTGTTCAGCAAAACCCCACGGCGAAAGCCGTGGGGTTTTAGTTCAGGTTAATCTCTGGGGTTTTCTTTCTCCCATTTCTGCACAGCATCCTTGAATGCAATTACGCTGATGGTTTTTCCAACACGTTCAGCTTCGCGGAAGCCTTTGCCGCGACCGCCGTACAGATTGATGACTTCGTACAGAGCCTCGGTAATCGGGTCTGTAGTTCCTGCTATAAGCTCGTGCACTCTTTGTTCTCTCTTTGCCTCAAGCATTTCAGCTTGGGATTTTTTACCTCCGCGCAATTCGGCAATAAAATTCTTTACTGCGATGCGTTCGGTTTCGGTCAGTTTAAAGGAAGTTACTCTTGCTCCCTCGGGAAGCTCTTTTTTACGGCCTGCACCCTCTCTGGCACCGCCGGCTTTGATAGAATTTTTAACATTTTCCATAACTAATACCTCCTTATTGTGTCTTTACTACTAAATTGGAATTTCTACAATTATAATACCATATATAAAGGGATACGTCAACTACAAAATTAAAAAACATGATAAGATATTAATGAGTGGGGCAAGTGATATTTTTGAAATACCAATTTAAAACCGTATTATCGCAGCAGGAAGCAGCCTGCAATAAAAAAGCCGTTGGTCAAACCAACGGCTTAGTAAATTCTGGTGGAGATAAGCGGGATCGAACCGCTGACCTCTTGAATGCCATTCAAGCGCTCTCCCAGCTGAGCTATACCCCCATATTATATATTTATCTTACAAAAGAGGGAGGTGTTTGTCAAGTAAGCAAAAGCACCATAAGTCAGTAATTTAGCGTGTAAACAGAATTGTTTTATATAGTATAAGAAAAACAAAACAGGTATGTTTTTAAATTTACTATATAATTAAAATGCTTGCTTGTGGCTATGATGTAAAATAAAAGCAGAGAATCTGCAGGGATGCGACAGGCGCTTTGAAAAATATATTGTGCATAATTTATTTGGAAAGATTAAATAATGATATAAGCAGAAAATCAGTCAAAAATTTGACTAAATGCGTGAAAAGTATTAAAATATAAACGTTGTATTAGCTTCGTAAAAAATAAAAGCATAGCAGTTTAATAGATATTAAAAAGAAAAGGAGTATCAGGATGAGTCAAAATTTCTTGGAGCGATGTAATGAGAAAATGCAATCAATATATGATTGTTGCGGAAAAAAAGTAAACGAATTGTATGCTAAGTTGGCAGAAGAAGTGCAATCATTATATAATCACTGTAAAGCACAGGCAAGCGAACTGGTTGCCAAGCTGTTAGAAAAAGTGCAGTTATTATACAATGGCTGTTTAGAAAAAATAGTTGCGATTGTTGCTCAGGTGAAGGCCGTAATAGCTGTTGCCGCAGCTGTTGCAAAAATTCAACTGACTATGCTTGAGCGTCGCGTGTGTCTGCATGTTATGAGCATTGTGAATAAGCTGCAGGCTAAGCAGCAGGAGATTGTCGGACGTATGAAAGCACGCTATCATGCGCTGCTCAGTACTTGGCGCCGCAATCAGCATTTTACCTTCTGGTTTATTCCGGCAGACGGTCAGAATATCGCTAAAACCCATGTAAAAAAGACTCATTTGAAATATGCTTTGACAGCAGTTGCTTCATTCCTTGTTTTTGTGTCTTGTACTATCGGTGTACTGGCTCATTTTGCTGTGCAAAACGAGCAGCAGAAGCAGGAGCTGGCTGCTTATAAGCAGACTAAATCCGAGCAGGAGCAGACTATCAGACAATTACGCCTGATGGCAGAAACCAACCAGAAAAAGCTGGCAGCTTTGTCTAAGCTGGAAGACCAGGTTCGCAGCCAGATGGAAAAAAGCGGTGCACAGCTTCCTCCTAAGAGCAATGCTTCCGATTATGCAGGTCAGGGCGGTCCTGTATTGGGTTCTGCCAACCCAGCAAACATTGTGTTGGAGCAGGAAAAGAACATCGGTCTTGAGGCCGATGCGAAAAAAGTTGATTTAGAAAATTTGCTGAGCGCTATTGAAGCTGAGAACTATCGTCGTGAGGTTACTCCGAGCCAATGGCCTACCAGTGGCGGTTATATTTCCTCTTCTTTCGGCGGTCGCGCTAATCCCTTTGGCGGGTATGGCCGTGACTGGCATCCGGGAATTGATATTGCCACTGATTATGGCGAGCCGGTTTATGCCAGTGCAGCAGGCTATGTACAGCAAGCAGGCTGGTATGGTGGTTATGGAATTTATGCACGTATAAACCATGATTATGGCTATCAGACAGCATATGGTCATATGAGCCGTGTTGTCTGCAGTGCAGGACAATATGTGAAAAAAGGCGAGATTATCGGTTATGTCGGCAGCACCGGCTACAGCACCGGTCCGCATCTGCATTTTGAAGTTATTCATTATGGCGAGCAGGTTGATCCTTCCAACCTGATGTAATTGTGACTGATAATCAGATATTGAAATTTTTAAGTTCGTCGTGCTTTGTGCGACGAACTTTTTTTAAGTAAAAAAGAAATAAATTTCAGAAATATTATTTACATATGTTCTGACAAATGCTACAATGAGGGTGACGAAAGGAGCGGATAAATTATGCTTACGTTAGAAGTGTTGGAAAAAATGCTTTTGGCAGCAGCAGTTGAGCTTGAAGAAAAAAGTAAAATGCTGTGTGAGCTGGACAGCGTAGCCGGTGACGGTGACCATGGCGTTACTATCGCGCGTATGGCAGAGTCCATGAAAAACAAGGTAGAAGCACATGACAGCAGCAATATTAAAGATCTGCTTGATGATTTGAGCATGGCTTTTATGAACAGCAACGGCGGCAGTGCAGGACCTTTATGGGGAACTGTTTTTGGCGGACTTGCCGATGCTGCACCTGAGGATGCCAAGGAAGTTTCTCTGGAAGAGCTTCACGCTATGCTGGCTCAGGCTAAAGAGGATTTTGAGGATATTTCCAAAGCTAAAATCGGTGATAAGACGATGGTTGATGCTCTGTATCCTGCACTTGAAGCAGGTATGGCAGCCGAAGGTGATGCGAAGACGGTCTTTGCGGCTATGGGCAAGGCTGCAGCCGAGGGCGCAGAAAAAAGTGCTGATATGGTAGCACGCTTCGGCCGTGCCAAAAACGTAGGTGAACGCAGTCTGGGTACGAAGGATCCCGGTGCAACGTCTATTTCTATTCTGCTGACAGCAATAGCTGCGGCAATCTGATTTGCTGATAAAGCGCAAGCTTAAAAAATAATAAATAAAAAACGGAGGCGACATTATGCAAAAATTCATTAACAATCCGGAAAATCTGACAAGTGAATTATTGGAAGGTCTTGTGTTATCTAATCCTGATATCATCACTCTGGAGCAGGGAAACCTCATTGTAAACAAGAAGTTGGCAGAGGCAGACCGCGTAACTATCGTAACCTTGGGCGGAACCGGCCATGAGCCTGCTATCAGCGGCTTTGTCGGCGAAGGTATGATTGATATTTCTGTTGCAGGTAATATTTTTGCTGCACCCGGCCCTCAGGCTTGCGTAGAAGCAATTAAGATGGCTGATAAAGGTTATGGCGTACTTTTCGTTGTACTTAACCATGCAGGTGATATGCTGACCGGCAACCTGACCATGAAACAGGTGAAAAAACTGGGCATCAATGTTGTTAAGGTTGTAACTCAGGAAGATGTTGCCAATGCTACGCGTGAAAACGCTGACGACCGCCGTGGTCTGGTTGGCTGCGTTCCTTTGTATAAAATTGCCGGTGCTGCAGCTGCTGCAGGCAAATCCTTGGAAGAGGTTGCTGCTATTGCACAAAAATTTGCTGATAACATGGCAACTATCGCTGTTGCTACTAAAGGTGCTACCCATCCGGCAACCGGTATGGAAATCGCTCATATTGCCGAAGGCACCATGGAAGTTGGCATGGGCCAGCATGGTGAAGGCGGTGGCGGTACTCAGCCGATGAAATCTGCTGACGAAACAGCTGCAATTATGATGGACGCTCTGCTGAAGGATCTGGACGTAAAAGCAGGCGAAAAGCTGATGGTTGTTATCAACGGCAGCGGTGCTACTACTCTGATGGAACAGCTGATTGTTTTCCGTGCCTGCCATAAGCTGTTGGCAGAAAAAGGCATTGAGGTTGTGGCAAGTGCTGTAGGCGAAATCCTTACCGTACAGGAAACCGCAGGCTTCCAGATGTTCATTGCGCGTATGGATGACGAACTGCTTGGCTACTGGAATGCTCCGTGCCGCACTCCGTACTACAGAAATTAAGCAGGTGACTGAATATGGCAGATAAAGAAGGTAATGTACTGGCAAAAGATTATGGCATCGGCATTGCTCCGCCGGAGCGTCCGTTCCCGGTAAAGGGACACGCATCCGCAGGCTGGGGCATGCAATCCCGTTTGGGACAGATTTTTGCTGATGACGGCCGCACTATTATGCTGGCCTTTGACCATGGTTATATTATGGGTTCTACCGCAGGTCTGGAACGTCTTGATCTGACAATTCCGCCGCTGATGCAATATGCGGATTGCCTGATGGCAACAAGAGGCGCATTGCGCACCTGCATTCCCGCAAACCATCACAAGGCCGTTGCTCTGCGCTGTACTGCAGACACCAGCGTGCTCAAGGATGATATGAGCTTTGGTAATGTCGGCGTTGAAATTGAAGATGCTATTCGCATGAATGCTTCCTGCATGGCAGTTCAATGCTTTGTAGGCTCGGCAGGTGAGCTTGACTCTCTGCGTAATTTGTCTTATTATGTAAATATGGGCGAACGTTTTGCAATTCCTGTTCTCGGTGTTGTAGCAGTTGGCAAGGAGATGGAGCGTACCACGCGTTATTTCTCCCTGGCTACACGTCTGCTGGCCGAAACCGGCGCACATATCATCAAAACCTATTATTGTGATAACTTCGAACAGGTTACTGCTGCATGCCCTGTACCTATCGTAATTGCCGGCGGTAAGAAGATTCCTGAGCGCGACGCACTGGAAATGGCTTATCGTGCCGTAAAAGAAGGCGCAGCCGGTGTTGATATGGGACGCAACGTTTTGCAGGCTGCCGCACCGAAGGCTATGCTGCGTGCAATCCGTATGGTTGTACACGAAAATGCAACTCCGGAAGCAGCTTATCATGCTTATGAGTTATGGCAGAAGGATGTGGATTAAATGAAAGAATTTATGCATGTCGGAGTACCGACGACTGTTGCAAGAGAAGGCGAAATTTATGCAGAAGGCATAAAAACGCATCTCATTACTCCTGATACCAATGAATTTCATATTGAATACCTGCGTTTCGAAAAAGATACTCCGTTGCCGGAAGAGCTGCAGACCTTAGTGCATGTAGCTTATAAGGTTGATGACCTTGATAAGCAGCTGGCAGAAAATAAGGTTATTGTTGAGCCCTGGATGGCTGATGAGCATACCCGCATTGCTTTCATCATGAAGGATGGTATCCTGTTCGAATTAATGGAAGAAGTTAAATAAATGCTATCGGTTCATGAACGGGCACAGCTTGTAGCTGCTGCCCGTTTATATTATGAAAGCAATCTGACGCAGGCGCAAATTGCGCAACGCCTTAATGTGTCACGTCCGTCTGTCAGCAAGATGCTGGCAAGAGCGCGTGAGCTGGGAATTGTGCATATCGAAATCCGTGCCGGAGATGAGGGAAAGGCGGATTTGCTGCAGCGTCTGCAATCTAAATATGCCTTGGCCGGTGGCTGTGTGCTTACAGATGAACAGGACGAATTGACGCAGGCTATGCATTATCTTATGGCTGAAACAACGGCTGACAAGAGCCTGGCTCTGGGCTGGGGTTATGCCTTGGGTGAGGTTGTGCTGAAGGCTGCGGACTGCAGCAGCTATACGCAGGATGGCATGGTATATCCGCTGATTGGTACGGCAAATTTTCCTAATAAGGGCTATCATCCGGATGAGCTGGTGAAAATATGGGCAAGCGCCTGTGGCAGAAGCTGTTATATGCTTGGCTGCAGTGCTTTTCCTGATTCCGAGGAGGAACGCGCAGAGTTGGAAAGCAGGTCGGTCTATCAGCAGCTTCTGCAGCAATGGCAGAGCTTGGATGCAGCTGTTGTGTCTATCTGCGGCTATCCTGCCGTGCCTGATGAAGCAACGGCAACCCGTTTCGGCGATGCGTTGGAACAGCAAAAGGCCGTAGGAAGATTTTTGTCATATTATTATAATCAGCGCGGTGAATTCATCAGCGGTAATAATGATTACTGTCTGCATATTCCGTTGGCACAGCTGCGCCGTTGCAAGAAGCTGATAGGCATTGGGCTGAATGCCGGTAAAAAGGCGTTGCTGGGTGCTTTGGCAACAGGTCTTTTTACCAATCTTGTTGTCAGAGAAGAGCAGGCTAAAGCTTTGCTGAAATAATTTCATTGATGATTGACTGCCTCACACTATAAGTGTGGGGTAGTTTTGCTTTTTACAGAAGAATATGTAACTTTTTATACAGTAAATATACATTGGAAACAGAAATGAGGAAATTTTTTCAAAAAACTTTACAAATAAAATATAAAAGCATAAAATAACCCTAACTACATTTATACGATAATTTGTAGCATGGAAGGATGGTAGAAAATGATTTCTCTCAAAAGCAACAAAATTAAAGCATTAGCAGCCGGTCTGATGCTGACCCTCGCCTTGGGGGCATTAGGCTGCGGCGGTGACAAAAAGGAAGCAGGCGCAAAGGCTGAAAAAGTCAATGTCGGCATTGTTCAATTGGTAGAACATGAGGCACTTGATGCAGCTAACAAGGGATTTGTTGACGGTCTGGCATCTAAGGGCTATAAGGAAGGTCAGAACATTACTTTTGACAAGCAAAATGCTCAGGCTGACCAGTCTAATCTGCAGAACATTGCTCATCGCTTTGTAAATAATAAGGTTGATTTGATTTGTGCTATTGCAACTCCTGCGGCACAGACGGTAGCAAATGTTACCAGTGATATTCCTATCGTTGCAACCGCGGTAACCGATTATAAAACCGCTAAGCTGGTTAAGGACGACGCTAAACCGGGCACTAATGTAACCGGTACAACTGATATGAACCCTGTTGCCGAGCAGCTGGATTTACTGCTGAAGCTGGTTCCTAATGCTAAAACCATCGGTACAATTTATTGCTCCAGCGAGGTTAACTCCCAACTGCAGGTTGAGCTGCTGAAGAAGGCTGCAGCTGCTAAGGGAATTACCGTAAAGGAAGCTACTGTTTCTACTGTTAATGATATCCAACAGGCTGCCCGCAGTCTGGCAGGTGATGTACAGGCAGTATATGTACCTACCGACAATGTATTGGCATCTGCTATTCCTACTTTAATCAGTGTAACTGAGGAAGCAAAGCTGCCGGTTATTTGCGGTGAAGGCGGCATGGTAAGAGCCGGTGGTCTGGCAACATTGGGTGTTGATTATTACCAGCTCGGCTTCCAAACTGGTGTGATGGCTGCTGATATTCTGAGCGGCAAAGCAAAACCGGCTGATATGGCTATTCAGGCACAAAAAGAATTTAAGCCTACCATCAATCTTAAGGAAGCAGCTAAGATTGGTTTGAAGGTTCCTGAAGATTTGCTTAAGGGTGCAGATGTTATTAAATAATTAAAATTTGGAGCCTGCCGTTAAAAAAGCAGGCTCTTTTTTCGCTAAGAAGATTGGGAGGAATTGGGAAATGATTAGTTTGCTGATACCTACAGTGGCACAGGGCTTGCTGTGGGCTTTGATGGCTCTTGGTGTGTATGTGACATTCCGAGTGCTGGATATTGCTGATTTGACGGTAGAAGGCAGCTTTCCGCTGGGCGCGGCAACAGCTGCTTCTATGATGGTTGCAGGCTTTGGGCCTCTGGCCGCACTTTTGGGTGCCTGCATTGCAGGTATGCTGGCTGGTATTATAACCGGCATTTTGCATACTAAAATGAAAATACCTGCTCTGTTGGCCGGTATTTTGACCATGATTGCTTTGTATTCTGTTAACCTGCGCATTATGGGCAAGGCTAACTTATCTCTGCTTGGTGTGGATACTACTTTTAAAATTGCCAAGTCTATGATGGACCTGTCAATGGCGCAGACAACGCTTGTTGTCGGTCTGGCTGTAACAGTTCTGGTGGGCTGCTTCATGTACTGGTTCTTTGGTACGCAGATTGGCGCTGCTATCCGTGCTACCGGCTTCAACCAGCAGATGATACGTGCTCAGGGCGTAGATACCGATGTAACGATTATCCTTGGCTTGCTTATCAGTAATGCTCTGGTTGCTGTTTCCGGTGCTCTGGTTGCACAGTCCAACGGCTTTTCCGATGTTGGGATGGGTACAGGCACAATCGTTATCGGTCTGGCATCCGTTATTATCGGTGAGGTGCTTTTCGGTACACGCAGCTTTAAAAACTGCCTTATTTCCGTAGTTTTAGGCTCTATTGTTTATCGTATTGTAATTGCAGTTGTACTGGCTATGGGTATGCCGCCAAACGATCTGAAGCTCTTTACCTCAGTGCTGGTGGCAATTGCTTTGTCCATGCCGCTGATTAAAAGTAAATTCGGTGCCAGAAAGGCGGTGCGTTAAATGCTGCATGTAGAACACGTTTCCAAAACATTTTTCCCCGGAACTATCAATGAAAAGAAGGCTCTGCAGGATTTATCTCTGCATCTGGAGCCCGGTGATTTTGCTACAGTTATCGGCGGTAACGGTGCCGGCAAATCTACTACGCTGAATGCGATTGCCGGTGTTTTCCCGATAGATAAGGGCAAGATTATTATTGACGGTGAGGATATTACCAAAAAGCCGGAGCATAAGCGTGCTAAATATATCGGCCGTGTATTCCAGGATCCTATGCTTGGTACTGCTGCCGGTATGATGATAGAAGAAAATCTTTCTCTGGCGGCTCGCCGCGGCGAAACTCCCGGCTTGGGCTGGAGTCTTTCCAGCGATCAGCATGACCGTTTTTATGAGCTGTTGAAGGAGCTTGATTTAGGCCTGGAGGACAGAATGACTGCAAAGGTCGGTCTTTTGAGCGGCGGTCAGCGTCAGGCACTTACCTTGCTGATGGCAACGCTGAAAAAACCGAAGCTGCTGCTTTTGGACGAGCATACGGCAGCACTTGACCCGAAGACAGCGGCGAAGGTGCTGGCACTTACGGAAAAAATCGTAACCCGTGATCAGCTGACAACGCTGATGATTACCCATAATATGCGCGATGCTTTGCGTTACGGCAACAGACTGATTATGCTGCATAACGGCAGAGTAATTATCGACGTTAAGGGAGAAGAAAAGCAGCATTTGCAGATAGCCGATTTGCTGGATATGTTTGAAAAGGCAAGCGGCTCCGAGATGGCAAGTGACCGGTTGCTGCTTGGTTGATAGCCTAAAATTCTTGGTGGTAGACATAAGTTTACGATAGGTAAACAAGAGTACCATAAAAAAAGAATTTTAGCATTTCACTAGAAATTTAATAGCTTCATAACTAAAATATAGAGGAAAGTAAATAAAATATATGAAAAAACTCTTGCGAAATCTGAAAAACGTGGTAAACTTTAAATAAGTGCTTTATTAGTTTAAAAAAATTTGTTGCAAGTAAACCGAAAGGCGGTGCTAGGAAATTGCAAGAGGAAATTAAACTTATTGGTCGCAGAATCCGTTTGCTGCGTACCGCAAAAAATCTGACACAAACAGGGTTAGCAAAGGAGATGGGGATTTCCCAGACACACCTGTGTAATATAGAGTGTGGCCGTGTTCCTGTAACTCTGCCCAATCTGCTTAAGCTGCATAGCTTATTAGAGTGCAACATGAGCAGTTTCTTTGTTGATTTAGATGAACAAGCTGATGCCAAAGATAAAGATATCAGCTTGGAAGAAGTTCTGCAAATTGTAAAGTTGTTAAAACAAAAAGGTTAAGCACTTCTGCTTTACGAGGAGAGAGAGAATTTTAAATAGCCGGTGCAAGGTGAGTGAGAGTTTGATATGTACCCCCAATACTGGACACCCAGTATTGGGGG
>ULWY01027062.1_pt1 | contig 12017 bp, 9 predicted proteins | sample 1960761 | NCBI WGS metagenome assembly ULWY01 (sample SAMEA4835824, study PRJEB28245) | human gut metagenome | biome: gut microbiome; material: fecal sample | place: Denmark | collected 2008
GACCGATGTTTACCTTGATGACGGCACAGTGCTGCCGCTCCCGCGCGGCTGTTACGAGCCGCTGAACCTCGCGCTTATAGAAATGAAGTGAGGTAAGTCATGTCATTCATCAGTAAAAGGAACGAGCGGCGAATAGCCGCATATCAGCGCGAGCTTATCGAAACGCACTATGCCGAGGTGGAGAATATGTACCGGCAGATGCGCGGCTGGCGGCATGATTACCGCAATCATATCCAGACGCTCAAGGCATACGCCGCCGAGGGCGATATGGAGGCGATAAAGTCATATCTTGATAAGCTGGACACAGACCTCGCGACGGTTGACACGGTGATAAAGACCGGCAACCGCATGGCGGATGCGATACTCAACAGCAAGATATCGCTTGCGCGCTCAAAAAATATAAATGTGACCGCCGACGCGCACATCCCGGTGGCTCTCAGTATGTCGGAGCTCGATCTTTGCGTGATAATAGGCAACCTTTTCGACAATGCGATAGAGGCAAGCCTTGAGTTGCCGGAAGACGAGCGCATGATACGCGTTTACATGGATATGAAAAACACGCAGCTATATATTTCGTTTACCAATCTGACCGCCGTAAGGAAACGCGCGAAGAACGGCAGTCGCTTTTCCACCACCAAGGGAGAGGGACACGGGCTGGGGCTTATCCGTATCGACAGCATAATTGAGAAGTACGCGGGATACGTCAGCCGCGCCTCCGAAGACGGCGCATTCACGACGGAAATACTGATACCGCAGGTGTGACGTGCGATTCGTCCCTCCGCGGACACGATTCGTCCCCGAATTATTCCGGGGACGATATTTATGTGGTATGATCTGTACAGAAACGGAGGTAGCATTCAAATGGGTAAAAATACAAAAGAAAAAACAAAACCGAAATACAGTATGCGAAAGACCACCGCATTCATGCTCGGAACCGCATGGCGGACTCACAAAAGCGTTATCGTGTTGGCGTTTGCGCTGGCGGTCATACGTGTTGCACTGTCGGTATCCGAGATGGTGATCTCACCCGTCATACTCGGGCAGATAGAAAGCTCGGCGCCGCTTTGGTCGCTTCTGGCTACGATAGGGATATTTATCGGCGCACAGCTCGTGCTTTCGGGACTTTCGGAATACATCGGGACAAATGCCGGTTACGGCAGAATATATGTAAGAAAGCAGCTCATCCGCATGATCGCCCGGAAATGCTCGTCAACATCATATCCCAATACGCTGAGGACCGATTTTGCAACGCTTTGCAGGAGTGCGTTCAGGGCTTGTAGCGGCAACAATGAGCCGACCGAAGGAATATGGTCTACGCTCAAATCCATCGTCAGAAACATACTCGGCTTTGCGATCTATCTTGCCTTCCTTACCGGGCTTGATCCGTGGCTGGCTGTCATTGTTACCGCAACATCGGCGGCAAGCTATTTTATCGGTAACAAAATCAACGAATGGGATCACCGCCACCGCGAGGAGAGGGATGAGCTGGACAAGACGCTCGGGTATATCGAGAACACTGCGGAATCCCGCGGGGCGGCTAAGGATATACGTATTTTCGGGCTCGGCACATGGCTTTCGGACGTTCACGATAAAACGCTGAAGCTTGTATATTCTTTTATGGGGAAGCGCGAAAAGGTACACTTTGCCGCAGACGCCGTTGACCTGCTGGCAACGCTTTTGCGCAACGGCGTTGCGTATGCCTATCTTATTGCGTTCACGGTGAAAAACGGGCTTCCCGCATCGCAGTTCCTCTTTTATTTCGGGACCGTCAGCGGATTTACGGCGTGGGTCACCGGAATACTGAGCGGTTTTTCCGATCTTCATCGCGGCAGCATAAAGCTATCGGCTCTTATGGAATTTCTGAATTACCCCGAACCGTTCCGGTTCGAGGACGGCGAGGCATTGAAAGTTAAGTCCGGTATGCCGTGCAAAATAGAGCTTGACGACGTTTCCTTCCGCTATGACGGCGCCGCCAAGGACACGCTCAGCCATGTAAATCTGACGGTAGAGCCGGGAGAGAAGGTCGCCATTGTCGGTCTTAACGGTGCCGGCAAGACGACCCTCGTCAAGCTGATATCCGGACTGCTCGACCCGACCGAGGGGCGCGTGCTGCTGAACGGTGAGGACATAAGAAAATACAACAGACGCGATTATTACAGGCTGTTTTCATCGGTGTTTCAGGATTTTTCGGTGCTTGAGGCAACTGTCAGCGAAAATGTGGCGCAGTGCGTTTCGGGCATAGACGGTGAGCGCGTGCGCCGCTGCATCGACGCGGCGGGGCTTACGGGGAAGATAGAGTCCCTGCCCCAAAAATATGAAACTCATATCGGACGCGAGGTCTGGGAGGACGGCGTTGAGCTGTCGGGCGGCGAGACGCAGCGTCTCATGCTTGCACGTGCGCTTTACAAGGACGGACCGGTGCTTTTGCTCGATGAGCCGACGGCTGCGCTCGATCCGATAGCGGAGAGCGACATATACAACAGATACAACGAGATGACCAAGGGGCGCACTTCGTTCTTCATCTCACACCGGCTCGCCTCCACACGTTTTTGCGACCGCATTCTGTTCCTGGCGGACGGCAGGATAGCCGAAGAGGGAACACACGCATCTCTCCTCGCCGCCGGCGGGGAATACGCAAAGCTTTTTGAGGTGCAGAGCAAATATTACAGAGAGGATGTGAAGCGCGATGCGTAAGACCGAAAAAAACAGCGATAATAAAAAGAAAATATCGTTTTTCGATGCATGGCGGCTGAATCTGCGCGCATGGCGTGTGTTTGCGGGGCGCTGCCCGATGCTTTTTGTGACCGCGTTTCTTTCCTCTGCATTTTCGGCACTCAGTCCGTATCTTGCGATATGGCTTTCGGCGCGGCTCATTGACGAACTGACGGGGGCGCGCGATCCGCAAAGACTCGGCAATTACGTGATACTTATACTTTCGGTATCGCTCGTTACGTCGCTTATCGGCGCACTGCTCAGACGTTGGCGCGCTTATTATAAGCGCACATACATAATATTCAACCGTGTTTTTGCGGATAAGTACCTCAGCATGGATTTTCAGGATATTGAATCGCAAAAGGTGCGCGATCTTTACGATACCATAATGCAGAACAGGAACTGGAACAGCAGCGGCTTGTGCCGGACTGTCTCGTTTTTCGAAGACGCCGTAAGCGCGGTATTCGGTCTTATCGGCGGTATCGGAATGACCGTAGGTATGTTTGCGGCGCGCGTTCCCGACGGTAAGCTTTCGTTTATCGGAAGTCCGTGGCTCATCGTTGCGGTCATCGGCGCGATGATAGGTGCGGCGTTGGAGGGACCGGCGCTGCGCAACCGCGCCGGTGAATATAATAAGCGGTATGCTCCCATGGCACGCTTCGGCAACCGGGCGTTTGGTTTTTACGGATTCATGTGCGCCGACACATCGCATGACCGCAGCGCCGACCTCAGGATGTACAGCCAGCAGGAAAATGTTTGCGATGTGCATTTTGAAGCGCTCAACGACTTCACTCCGGGCTGTCAGCTCGCAAAATGGGCAAAGGGACCTATGGGGGTGCTCTGCGCTGCATCGTCATGTATGTCAGTGCTGCTTTCGGGCGTTGTCTACCTCTTCGTCTGCCTCAAGGCATACGCGGGAGCGTTCGGTATAGGCGCAGTGTCACAGTATGTCGGCGCAAGCACACAGCTTTTCGGCGGCATTGCAAAGCTCATTGCGGTCATGGGTTCTGTCATGTATAACGCAAGTTTTCTTGAAGATACGTTCAGGTTCCTCGACCTGCCCAACCGTATGTATCAGGGCAGCCTTACAACCGAAAAACGCTCCGACCGCAATTATGAGATCGAATTCCGCGATGTGTCGTTCAAATATCCCGGAAGCGAGACATATGCGCTGAGACACGTGAATATGAAATTCCGCGTGGGTTCGCGTCTTGCCGTTGTCGGTATGAACGGAAGCGGAAAGACCACCTTCATAAAGCTGCTTTGCCGTCTTTACGACCCCACCGAGGGTCAGATATTTCTGAACGGCATCGATATCCGTAAGTACAGATATGACGATTACATCAATATCTTTTCGGTCGTGTTCCAGGATTTCAGACTGCTTTCGATGCCGCTCGGCGAAAATGTTGCCTGCGGTGTTGACGTCGATGAGGCAAAAGCAAAAAAATGTCTTGAGGATGCCGGCTTCGGCGAACGTCTCTCCACTCTCGAGTGCGGGCTTGAGACATACATCAATACCGAGCTTTCAAAAACCGGAGTGGCATTTTCGGGCGGCGAAAAGCAGAAGATAGCCATTGCGCGTGCGCTTTACAAGGATTCGCCGTTTATAATTCTTGACGAGCCGACGGCGGCGCTCGACCCGATTGCGGAGGCGGAGATATATTCGAAATTCGATACCATAGCCGGGGACAAGACCGCGGTGTATATCAGTCACAGGCTCTCGTCCTGCAAATTCTGCGACGAGATAGCGGTGTTCGATCGCGGCGCGGTGGTACAGATGGGAACGCACGAGGCGCTTCTCGGCGATCCCCGCGGGAAATACAGCGAGCTGTGGCACGCGCAGGCGCAGTATTATACCGAGGAGGCTCCGGGGGAATGAATTGAAAATTGACGCAGGAGCGGTCGCGCATTGGTGCGCCGGCTCCTGCGCTTTTGATCGGATTTGCCGCCACCGATGAATAATTCCCGCAAAAGGTTGCAAAATGACTTGACAAAATGCTGTTTGGGGGATATAATTTATCTGTTGATAAAATAACAATCTACCGGGAGCGTATTGATCGTATGAATAAAAACTTACTCGTCCTTATGGAAGAGCGTATGCCCGAATTTTCCAAGGGACAGAAACGCATTGCCAGGTATATCCTTGACCATTATGACAAGGCGGCATATATGACCGCGTCAAGGCTCGGCTCTATCGTTGAGGTGTCGGAGTCCACGGTCGTCCGTTTTGCCATTGAAGTCGGCTTTGACGGATATCCCGAAATGCAGAGGGCGCTCCAGGAGCTTATCCGCACACGCCTTACCGCCGTTCAGCGTGTCGATGTGACGAACAGCCTCATCGGTGAGGATGATGTGCTTGACAAGGTCCTCGGCTCGGATGCGGACAAGATACGCCGCACGCTTGACGAGATAGACCGCAAGTCGTTCGACGAGGCTGTGGAAAAAATAGTAGCCGCGCGTTCGATATACATAATCGGAGTGCGGTCCTCCTCAACGCTTGCAGGCTTTCTGAACTTCAATTTCAGAATGATCCTTGATAACGTAAAGTTCGTTCAGACAACATCGGGCAGTGAAATGTTTGAGCAGATAATGAGCATAGGTCCCGAGGATGTGCTTATAGCCATCAGCTTCCCGCGCTATTCAAAGCGGATAATAAACGCCGTTGAGTACGCGACCGGCGCGGGCGCCGATGTTATTTCGATCACCGACAGCCGCCAGTCGCCCATAGCCGCGGGAGCGGATCAGCTCCTCCTGGCACGCAGCGACATGGTGTCGTTCGTGGATTCCCTTGTTGCTCCGCTTTCGATAATCAATGCGATAATCGTGGCGGTGGCACGCAAAAAGCCGGATGATGTACGTGAGCGCCTTGAAAAGCTCGAACACATCTGGGATGAATATGATGTATATGACAAAACCCAGAACTGAAGTGTGCGGCAAAGCATTTGCGGCGCATCCTTCGGTAACTGTTGCTGTTATCGGCGGCGGTGCCGCCGGTATGATGACTGCCGCCACTGCCGCAAGGCTCGGTGCGGCGGTCACTCTTTTTGAACGCGAGGAAAAACGAGGGCGCAAGCTCGGCATAACGGGCAAGGGCAGGTGCAATGTCACCAACGACTGCACACGTGACGAATTCCTTGAAAATATTCCCGGCAATCCCCGATTTATGTTCGCGTCGTTCGCGGCGTTTCCGCCGCGTGCCGTGATGGAATATTTCGAAGGTCTCGGCGTTCCGCTCAAAGTGGAGCGCGGCAGGAGGGTCTTTCCGGTCTCCGACAGGGCGGGGGATATAGTGTTTGCGCTTGCACGCGAAAACGACGCGGCGGGCTGCCGCACGGTCCACGCCCGCGTGAGCGCCGTCACACGCCTTCCGGACGGCGGATTTGCAGTCGAATGCTCCGGCGCCGTGCGTAAATTCGACCGTGTTGTCATAGCTACCGGAGGCATGTCTTACCCGCGCACCGGCTCGACGGGCGACGGGTACCGCTTCGCGCGCGAGCTGGGACACACCGTAACGCCGCTCCGACCTTCACTCGTGCCGATAGAATCTTCTCATCCTCTTTGCCGCGAGGCGATGGGGCTGACGCTGAAAAACGTTACGCTCGATGTGTACGAGCAGGGAAGAAAAAAGCCGGTATATTCCGAGCTTGGAGAGCTGCTGTTTACGCATTTCGGGCTTTCCGGACCGCTCGCGCTCTCGGCGTCCGCGGCAATGCGTCACGCAGGCGAGGTTTTGTATGAGGCAGTGATAGACCTGAAGCCCGCGCTTGACGAAAAAACGCTTGACCGCAGGATAGTCTCCGATTTTGAAAAATACAGTAACCGCGATTTTGCAAATGCGCTCGGCGGTCTTCTTCCGCAAAAGCTGATCGCGCCGTTTGTGGCGCTTACCGGAATATCTCCGACAAAAAAAGTGAATTCGCTAACACGCGCCGAACGCGCGTCCGTCGTGGCGCATATGAAGGGGATGAGGATCCCGCTTTCGGGGCTTCGTCCGATAGAGGAAGCCGTCATAACCTCGGGCGGCGTTTCAATACGTGAGATCGATCCGCACACGATGGAGTCAAAACTCGTCCCGGGACTTTTCTTCGCCGGTGAGATAATAGATGTGGACGGCTACACGGGCGGCTACAATCTCCAGATAGCGTGGTCTACCGGTCATGCCGCAGGTATTGCCGCGGCAGATGCGGGGAATAATATATCCGGGTCATGATGAAACATAAATGAAAATAAATGTATGCGCTGTTGTACGCCTGTATTGAATACACGCCGACACAGTCGCGCTTTGTAAACAAAATGTAAACAAGGCGGCGAATGTGCAAAAAAGCCTGCCGAAAAGGAGTCTTATATAATGATACACATTGCAATCGACGGTCCGAGCGGAGCGGGTAAAAGCTCGCTGGCAAAAGGACTTGCCGCAAGGCTGGGGATCAACTATCTTGATACCGGAGCGCTTTACCGCACGGTGGGATATGCGGCGCGTGAGCGCGGTATCCGTCCGGATGACAGAAAAGCTGTGGCGGAAATGCTCGGCTCCGTCAGTGTTGAGGCGGTCTTTGAAAACGGAAAGCAGATGATGTATCTTGACGGCAAGCCGCTCGGTGATGCGATAAGACAGCACGAGATATCATCATACGCTTCTGCCGTATCCGCGATCCCTGAGGTGCGTGCGTTTCTTCTTGAAACACAGCGTGATATTGCCCGCCGTGAAAGCGTGGTCATGGACGGCCGCGATATCGGTACCGTGATAATGCCCGATGCCGATATAAAGATATTCCTTGTCGCTTCCGCCGAGGAGCGCGCCGAAAGAAGAAGACGCGAGCTTGAGGAGCGCGGGATAACCGAGAGCTACGAAAAGATCCTTGCCGATATCCGTGAGCGCGACCGGCGCGACAGCGAGCGCGATATCGCGCCGCTTCGTCCCGCAGAGGACGCTATAATGCTCGACAATTCGGGCTTTACGCCGGAAATGAGCGTTGATGCCGCCATGCGGATGATACGTGAACGCGGGATCGCCACTGAATGCGGGGAGGACTCCGTAGGATGAAAAGCAGATTTTATGCCGTTGCGCACTTTCTCTTTGCATGGCTGGCGCGTGTTATATTTCTTGTTTTTCCGAAGGGAAGAAAAAACGAGCCGCGCATTTCCGACGGACCGTATGTTGTATGCGCCAATCATATGTCGGCGATAGACCCGATAATCATATGTGCCGCAACGCGGCGTCAGCAACCGCGGTATATGGCAAAAAAGGAGCTGTTCAGCGTTCCCGTCCTTGCGCCGTGCATAAAAGCGCTCGGCGCTTACCCGGTGGATCGCTCGGGCGCCGATGCCGGCGTTGTGCTTAAGACCGTTCATATGCTTGAGAACGGCTATTCGGTCGGAATGTTCCCGCAGGGAACACGCCGTCCCGGAGTCGATCCCGCCACTACGCCCGTAAGAAGCGGAGTGGGTTTCATCTGCTCGCACGCCCATGCGCAGGTGCTGCCGGTATATCTTAAGGTCAGGGGCAACAAAATGGGCTTTCTGCGTCCCGTGAGAGTCATTATCGGAAAGCCGATACCTTACGAGGAGTACACCGGCGGCGGTGAGCGTGAGGGCGACGCCGCATATATTTCAAAATATATCTTCTCGCGTATATGCGAGCTGGGAAGCGAAAGCGCCGGAAAAGCAAAATGAATTATAAATTTGAAAAGAACTTCCCGGAGGGCGGATTCGTCCGCGTTGCCGGAAGCGCGGGCTTTTGCTTCGGCGTCAGACGTGCGACCGAATGCGTCAGCCGCGCCATAAAGGAAAAAAAGCCGGGCGATAAGCTCTTTACTCTCGGAAAGCTGATACATAACGACACATACCTTGCGCGGCTTGCAGCCGAGGGCGTTGAGGTGATATCTGAGACGGATATACCCGCGGCGGCTGTCGCAAGCGATGCGTGCGGCGGCGAGACGACGGTTTTTATCCGTGCGCACGGTATCACGCGCGAGACCGAGGAGATGCTTGCCGGGGCGGCAAGGGAACACCCTCATTTTCACTATGTTGACTGCACATGTCCGTATGTCAGAAAGATACACCGCATAGCGGCGGAGAATTCCGGCGAGGGACGTGAATTTATACTTATAGGCTCTGCGGACCATCCCGAGGTTCGCGGGATAATGAGTTATTTTACCGGGGAGAAGCACGCGTGTGCGACCGCAGATGAACTCCTTTCTTCCATTAAAAATAAAGAAATGGTGAAGGATGTAAACACGGTTCAAATAATGGCGGCTCAAACCACTCAAAACGTATCCGAGTGGAAAAAAAGTTTGAAAATTATCGAAAGGCTATGTACAAACGCGATAATTTTTGATACAATATGTAATGTTACGGAGACCCGGCAGCTTGAAGCCGAAAAGCTCGGTAGGATGTGCGACCTTATGATAGTTATCGGCGGACAGGACAGTTCAAATACATCCAAACTTGCCGCGGTAACGCGCGCTGTCTGCAAAGACACCGTGCGTATCGCCGATGCACGAGAGCTTGCGGGGATAACTCCGAACGCTCACCTTAAGGTGGGAATTGTTGCCGGAGCATCAACGCCCGACGACATAATAGAGGAGGTATTCAAAACAATGAGCGAAACCAAAATCGACAAGGTTGAAATCGAAGGAGAAAACTTTGACGAAATGCTCAACTCAGCGTTCAAAACTTTAAATACAGGAGACACCGTTACCGGTACAGTTATCGCCATCAGCGATCAGGAAATGAAGCTTGATCTCGGCGCCAAAGTCACCGGTATACTGACCGCCGATCAGACTACAGACGATGCTTCTGTAAAGCTGAGTGAGATGTACAAGGTCGGCGACACTATAGACGCCTTCGTCATTCGCGTAAGCGATGTGGACGGATGTGCTATGCTGTCCAAGAAGCGCGCTGATCTTGACAAGAACTGGCATAAGATCGCAGAGGCGAAGGAGAACAACGAGACTCTTGAAGCCAATGTGACCGAGGCTGTAAAGGGCGGCGTCGTTGCAACCGTTATGGGTGCACGCGTATTCATCCCCGCCTCGCAGACCGCACTTCCCAAGGATGCTGATCTTTCTCAGCTCGTGGGCAAGAAGGTCAAATTCAAAGTCATCGAGGTCAAGCCCCAGGGCAAGACCGTTATCGGCTCCATCCGCGCCGCAGCAAGAGAAGAGCGCCGCGCTATCGAGGACAAGTTCTGGTCCGAGATCGAGGTCGGTAAGCACTATCACGGCGTTGTTCGCGGCATGACCGATTACGGCGTGTTCGTAGACCTCGGCGGTGTTGACGGTATGCTTCACAAAAAGGATCTTTCCTGGAAGCCCATACATAAGCCTGCCGATATCCTTAAGCTCGGTGATGAGCTTGACGTATTCGTCAAGTCCTACAACCCCGAGAAGAAGCAGATCTCCCTTGGCTACAAGACCGAGGAGACTCATCCGTGGAACGTATTCAAGTCCAAGTATCAGCTTGGTGACGAGCTTGATGTTACCATCTCCAGCATAATGTCCTACGGTGCGTTTGCGCGCATTACCGACGATGTTGACGGTCTTATCCACGTGTCCCAGATCGCTCTGGAGCGCGTTGCCAATCCCGCCGATGTGCTTGAGGTAGGTCAGACGGTCCGCGTAAAGATCATAAAGATCGATGACGAACAGCAGAGAGTAAGCCTTTCCATTCGCGCCATCCTCGAAGAGGAAGCCGAGAATGCCGAGGAAGCACCTGCCGACGCAGAGTAATTATTGACCAAAGGGGCAGTTGAAAACCGTGTGTTTTCAACTGCCCCTTAAAAAATGCAGGTGATGGAAATGAATTTGAGATCAGTGTATGACAGCGTGAGCGCCGTGCTTGACGGTATAGACTTCGGTGAGCTTTATTGCGGCTTCCACAGGTACGGAATGGCGCTGTATAACGCCGACGAAGCATGTGTTGACGGAAATATGATCCCGCGACCCGATGTATTCATGGGAAATACAGCGGTAAATTACGACTGCAGATATATTGCGATATGGGATATCGATCTCGACCCGGTCGATGACCCGAAGCTCCTTGCCTATCATATGGTGCATGAGATGTTTCACTGCCACCAGTTCGCAAACGGTGAGTCAAGATATCCCGATGATCTTGCACTGCTCAACTATCCGGACGATGCGCTGAATTTTACGCGCAAATACCGTGAGGATCTTTGCCTTGCGGATGCATTAGAACACAAAAACGCCGAAAAGCTGCGCGAATTTGCCGCCATAAGAGCGCTGCGCGCGGAGACGTTTCCGGCTGCGGTGCGCGAGGAGCTCAAAACGGAAACGATAGAGGGCATGGCTGAATATGTCGGACTATGCGCCCTGCGCCGCATAGCGCCGGATAAGTTCGATTCCGTGCTTGACGGATACCTTGATATCCTGCGCGAAGACGGCGAGCTGCTATTCAACGTCAGAAAAATGTGCTATTATTCGGGCGCGGTCTTTTTCCTTTGCCTTGAAATGGCGGACATACCTGTGCGCAACGATTTTACTGGCAGCGCCACGGCGTATGAGTCGGTATCGATCGATATTTCCGGGGTGAGCGTTGATGTCAGCCCGTCAGAGACCGTTGAGCGCGGCTTTTTGGCATACAAAAAGAAAAAAGAAGCTGCTGCCGCCGCGCACACCGCAAATTCCGCTTATACGGAATGCCGGGCGCGCATATGCGGTTACGATCCGATGAATATGCTGCGCTCCGGCGATCTTATTTATTGCAGTCATTTTGTCTTTCTGAAATGCGGGGAAGAGATCAAGCGCATACTTTCTCCCGTTGTTCTCAAAGTCGCACCCGGATCTGACCGCGATGTCATCGGATATTACATCTGATCTCCGCTCTCGCGCCTTATTTTGCGCCGCACGCGGTTGATATGCCGCTCAAAGTCGCCGCCGTCGATCAGCTCCGCAAGCACGAGCTGCTCGAAGGTCGGAACGGTGCAGGAGTAAAACCCCAGCTTCTCATAAAATGCCTCTGTCAGCCCGGACGGCAGGACCATGTAGCCTACACGCATCGACGGCGATATGGTCTTTGAAAATGTATTGAGATAAATGACATTGCCGTCATGCGACAGCACAAAAAGCGTTTCAAGTGGCTGAGAGGCTAACGAAAATTCCGAGCCGTAGTCGGATTCTATTATGTATCTCCCACTGCGACCCGCCCAGCGTATATATTCGTGTCTTTTGGAAGCAGAAGCCGTCACGCCGCTCGGAAAGCTGCGGTACGGCGTTACGTGCAGTACGTCCGCATCGGAGGTGGCGAGCGCATCGCTGTCAATGCCGTCCTCCGCGAGCGGCAGG
>ULWY01039159.1_pt1 | contig 12011 bp, 10 predicted proteins | sample 1960761 | NCBI WGS metagenome assembly ULWY01 (sample SAMEA4835824, study PRJEB28245) | human gut metagenome | biome: gut microbiome; material: fecal sample | place: Denmark | collected 2008
TAGTATGTGGTTTTGAAGGAACATAAAGAGAGATAATCTTCAGATAATACCTATCGTAGAATAAATTCCTCGGTAGGTATTTTTTTTATATAACAGCAAAAATCGGTCGAAAAGATAGAGAATCCCACAGCTGTCATCCGTGAATCTCTACCCAAACAACGGGAATGTGCAAAAAAGGTAGAGAATTCCAAGCTCGCGGCCTAGAAATCTCTACCCAGATGGTGAATAACACCTTATCTACTCAATTTTTATTTTGCAAAATCGTTAAGGATAAGACCTTTATTTCTGTCAAGCACCATTCCGATACTCCATTCATTTACAAATAAGAGGAGAGGACGGTCTTTAAGGTCTTTTATCTTCTTCATATCAGAAGTTCCGACAATCCTGTCAAGATCAATTTCTGTAGGATTTCCAATCCATCTGATATATTCATAAGGCAGAGTTTCAAGCCTTATTTCAACATTGTATTCCGATTCCAGACGATATTTTAGAACATCAAACTGGAGAACACCTACTACACCGACAATAATTTCTTCCATGCCAGTGTTATATTCCTGAAAAATCTGGATAGCACCTTCCTGTGCAATCTGGTTGATTCCCTTGATAAACTGTTTACGCTTCATGGTATCAATCTGACGGACTCTGGCAAAATGCTCAGGAGCGAAAGTCGGAATACCTTCAAAAGCAAATTTTTTATTGGAAAGCTCTAAGGTATCACCGATTGAGAAAATACCTGGGTCAAATACACCGATAATGTCACCCGCATAAGCTTCTTCGATTATCTTACGCTCATCAGCCATTAACTGCTGTGGCTGGGGAAGCTTAACCTTACGTCCACCCTGCACATGATTAACTTCCATTCCGGATTCAAATTTTCCGGAGCAGATTCTCATAAATGCAATTCTGTCACGGTGGGCTTTGTTCATATTTGCCTGTATTTTAAATACAAATGCTGAAAAATCTTCAGTAAATGGATCAATAATCCCTTCGTTGGAATTACGAGGCAAAGGAGATGAGGTCATCTTAAGGAAATGCTTTAAGAAAGTCTCAACACCGAAGTTAGTTAAGGCAGAACCGAAAAATACGGGAGTAAGTGTACCGGCACTGACTTCATCCATATTAAATTCAGCACTTGCACCATCTAAAAGCTCAACATCTTCTATTAATTTATCCTTGAAATGGGTACCGATTTCCCCAATAAGCTCATCGGAATCAATGTGGAGGTCACGCTCGGCAACTTCCTTTTGTCCGTTCATTGCGGCTGTAAATGTAGACACTATTTTGGTGTTTCTGTCATATACACCTTTAAATTCTTTACCTGAACCGATAGGCCAGTTAATAGGACATGTTTTGATGCCGAGAATACTTTCTATCTCATCACAGAGTTCAAAAGGGTCATTGGCATCCCTGTCCATTTTATTAATAAAGGTAAAAATAGGGATATGACGCATTACACAGACCTTGAAAAGTTTGATTGTCTGCTTTTCAACACCTTTGGAACCATCTATAACCATTACCGCCGAATCGGCAGCCATGAGTGTACGGTAGGTATCCTCTGAGAAGTCTTCATGACCCGGCGTATCAAGTATGTTAATACAATAATTATCATAGTTAAACTGTAATACTGAAGAGGTAACGGAAATACCACGTTCCTTTTCAATTTCCATCCAATCCGAAACAGCATGCTTTGCTGTTTTTTTTCCTTTAACGGAACCTGCAAGATTAATGGCACCGCCATATAAAAGAAACTTTTCGGTTAATGTGGTTTTACCTGCATCCGGATGGGATATTATAGCGAATGTACGTCGCCTTTTAATTTCTTCATTTAAATTAGCCAATGTAATTTCCTCGTTTTCATAGATATGACTGAATTGCTCCATTGTTGCACAATCTCTGCAATTCCCGAATACTTCGGATTATAACATATAAGAAAGGGGAATTTCAATAGTGACGGGGGAGAGTAACGATTATTCCTCAATGAATACAACTATGTCAGAAATAGTACAATTAAGAATATTGCATATTTTTTCTGCGGTCAGCATTGTAATATTCTGGTTATGCTTTAAGTTGTGGAGAGTACGGTTATCTATACCATGTTGTAAAAGGTAGTATGTTGAAATATGATTTTTATTTATAAAGTCAAAAAGTGGTTTGTAACTTAACATACTTCATCTCCTACTAAACGTAATAAAACAATGGTATTCCATATATTTAAGTATATGTAATTTTTGGTAATTTAATATTGTGAAAGTATTCACTACAATATTAGCGTGATAAATTGTGAAAGATACAATTAAAGGCAGAATATCGAGGCTTAACAGTAAACAGAAGAACAGGATTGCATTTTGAATTAAATACGGATATTCCATTTTCAGGCAATATGTGGTATTGTCTACATGGAAGATTCGTATTTTTTTTTGACTATTGAAGTGGAATTAGGTAGGATATGCAAATTATGAAGACAATATTAGTAGTTGATGATGACAGCAGGATGTTAAAGCTTTTAAATATGTATCTGGCACCGGTTTATAAGGTATGTTCCGCAAAAGGTGGGAGCATAGCAATTGAATTTTTGAAAAATCATAAACCTGACCTGATTATTCTTGATTATAAGATGCCGGGATTAGACGGACCGGCAACTTTTGATATAATAAAAGGTATGGATGGATGCGATAAAATACCCGTGATATTCCTTACGGGAGTTACGAACAAACACCTTATTAAAGAGTGTATGGACAAGAAACCGGCAGGGTATCTTGTCAAACCTGTGGCAAGGGAAGAACTTCTTGCAAAAGCCGGTGAGATTTTAGAAAAATTTATTGACTAATTTTTTTTATATGATTATAATTAACACATGTAGATAAAACGTTGATGAGACGAGTAGCATAATATGAAGTGTCAGAGAGAAGCCGGGTGGTGTGAGGCTTTACGGATGTTATGTGAAGACTACCTCGGAGTGGCACCAATCCTGCCCGGTGATTCCGTTATAATCATATGAGATGCCTGTGTTAAGGCGAACCTTGGGTGGAACCGCGATAATTATTGCCCCTTGCATTTAGCAAGGGGTTTTTTTGTATAACACAGGCACAAAAAGCGCATTATACATATTAGTATCTAAGGAGGCAATTTTTATGAGCAAAATCAAAGAAGGAACCAAAAAAGTAGCAGAGCTTATCGAAGCAGAACAGACAAGAACCAACAAAGAGTTAATCATTGCAGCCGCAGTATGTACTTTTGTCGGAATAATAATCGGATTTTTTATTGGAAAAACAACCACCAGCAAAAATACTGTAAAGAAATACAATCAGTGTTTTTCATATGATTTTGGTAATGAAGAAGAGAAAGAAGAGGCATAGAAATGATAGTAACATTAAAAGATGGCTCTAAGAAAGAGTACAGTGAAGCAATGTCGGTAATCGATATTGCGAAAGATATCAGTGAAGGACTTGCGAGAAACGCCTGTGCAGGAGAAATTGACGGTAAAGTCGTTGATTTAAGAACAGTTGTTTCAGAAGATTGCAACCTTAATATTCTTACATTTAATGATGAAGCAGGTAAAAAGGCATACTGGCATACAACCTCCCATGTACTTGCAGAGGCTGTTAAGAGACTTTACCCTGATGCAAAGCTTACAATCGGACCATCCATTGACGAAGGCTTTTATTATGACTTTGACTGCCCTGCATTTGACAGAGCAGCCCTTGATAACCTTGAAGCAGAGATGAAGAAGATTATAAAAGAAGGAGCATCCCTTGAAAGATTTGAACTCCCAAGAGAAGAAGCAATTAAGCTCATGGAAGACAGAGGAGAACCATATAAGGTTGAACTTATTAATGATCTTCCGGAAGATGCCGTGATATCATTCTACCGTCAGGGCGACTTTGTTGACCTTTGTGCGGGACCACATCTTATGAGTACCAAAGCAATTAAAGCAGTGAAACTTACAGCTTCATCCGCAGCATATTGGAGAGGCAACAGCAACAATAAGGTACTTACAAGGATTTATGGTATTTCGTTTACCAAAAATGATGACCTTAAAGCATACCTTGAGCACCTTGAAGATATTAAGAGACGTGACCACAATAAACTGGGACGTGAGATGGAACTTTTTACAACAGTAGATGTTATCGGTCAGGGACTTCCTCTTATAATGCCTAAGGGTGAAAGAATCATCCGTACACTTCAAAGATGGATTGAAGACGAAGAAGACTCAAGAGGATATGTAAGAACTAAGACACCTCTTATGGCAAAGAGTGATTTATACAAAATATCAGGACATTGGGATCATTACAAAGACGGAATGTTTGTACTGGGTGATGAGGAAAAAGACAAAGAAGTTTTTGCTTTAAGACCTATGACATGCCCATTCCAGTATTATGTATATAAGGCAAGCCAGAAGAGCTACAGAGATCTTCCTTTAAGATATGGTGAGACATCCACACTTTTCAGAAATGAAGATTCAGGTGAGATGCACGGACTTACAAGAGTACGTCAGTTCACTATTTCAGAAGGACATCTTATTGTAAGACCTGACCAGATGGTTAAGGAATTTAAGGATTGTATCGCACTTGCACAGTATTGTTTAAGAACACTTGGAGTTGAGGAAGATGTAACATATCACCTTTCAAGATGGGATCCTGCGAACCCTGGCAATAAGTACATTGGCAAGCCTGAAGTATGGGAAGATACAGAACAGCACATCAGGAATGTTCTTAATGAACTTAAAATTCCGTTTGTTGAAGATATCGGTGAAGCTGCGTTCTATGGTCCTAAGGTGGATATTAATGCCAAGAATGTATATGGCAAAGAAGATACAATGATAACAATCCAGTGGGATGCTCTCCTTGCCGAACAATTTGATATGTATTATATAGATGAAAAGGGCGATAAAGTAAGACCTTACATCATTCACAGGACAAGTATGGGATGCTATGAAAGAACACTTGCATGGCTTATTGAAAAATATGCCGGAATGTTCCCAACATGGCTTTGTCCTGAACAGGTAAGAGTGCTTCCTATATCTGATAAGTATGCAGATTATGCAGATTCTGTTGCCGCAAAGATTCGTGAACACAAGATATATGTAGAGGCAGATCACAGAGCTGAAAAGCTTGGTTATAAGATTCGTGATGCAAGACTTGCAAGAGTTCCATATATTCTTGTAGTTGGAGAAAAAGAGCAGGAAACAGGAGCAGTTTCCGTTAGAAGCAGATTTTTAGGAGACGAAGGACAGAAGCCGCTGGAACAGTTTATTAACGATATTTGTGAAGAAATCCGTACAAAGGCAATTCGTAAAATCGAAGTAACTGAATAAAATTATATACAATATAACACTTGAAATTTTTGTCTGAATATGAGATTATAAGACTAATTGTGGAGCTGTATTATGGCAGATACTAAAGTGCTCCGCAAAGTGATTTTTTACAATTCGAAAGGAGTTACATAATGATTTACACACAGGAAATCAAGAATATGTGCCCAGTAGCACAGGGCGTTCATCATGGCGCTGCACCTTGTCCTACAGAAGGTAACTGGGTTCAGTACAAGGAAATCAAAGACATTTCAGGCTTTACACATGGTATTGGCTGGTGTGCACCACAGCAGGGAGCCTGCAAGCTTTCTCTTAACGTAAAGAACGGAGTTATCCAGGAAGCTTTAGTTGAGACAATCGGATGCTCAGGTATGACACATTCAGCAGCTATGGCAGCAGAGATTCTTCCGGGTCTTACTGTTCTTGAAGCAATGAACACTGACTTGGTATGTGACGCAATTAATACAGCAATGAGAGAACTTGCTCTTCAGATTATCTACGGAAGAACACAGTCAGCATTCTCAGAAGACGGTCTTGCAATCGGTGCAGGTCTTGAAGATTTAGGAAAGGGACTTCGTTCACAGGTTGGTACAATGTACGGAACACTTGAGAAAGGTCCTCGTTACCTTGAAATGGCAGAAGGTTATGTAACTGGAATTGCTCTTGATGCTAATGATGAAATCATCGGTTATCAGTTCGTTTCACTTGGTAAGTTCACAGATTTCGTTAAGAAGGGTGATGAACCAAACGTAGCTTGGGAAAAAGCAAAGGGTCAGTATGGCCGTGTTGATGATGCAGTTAAGATCATTGACCCAAGACAGGAATAGGAGGTAACGACAGATGGCATTATTTGAATCATATGAAAGAAGAATTAACCAGATTAACGCAGCTTTAAACAGCTATGGAATTTCTTCTATTGAAGAAGCAGAGAAGATTACAAAGGATGCTGGACTTGATGTGTATAACCAGATCAAGAAGATTCAGCCAATTTGTTTTGAAAATGCATGTTGGGCTTACATCGTAGGTGCAGCAATCGCAATTAAGAAAGGCTGCAGAAAAGCCGCTGACGCAGCAGCAGCAATCGGAGAAGGACTTCAGTCATTCTGTATTCCTGGTTCAGTTGCAGATACACGTAAAGTAGGTCTTGGACATGGTAACCTTGGTAAGATGTTACTTGAAGAAGAGACAGAATGTTTCGCATTCTTAGCAGGTCATGAGTCATTCGCAGCCGCTGAAGGTGCTATCGGTATTGCTGAAAAGGCTAACAAAGTACGTCAGAAACCTTTAAGAGTTATTCTTAACGGACTTGGTAAGGACGCAGCTAAGATTATTTCAAGAATTAACGGATTTACATTTGTAGAGACAGAGTACGATCCATACACAAATACAGTTAAAGAAGTAGAAAGAATCGCATATTCAGACGGACTCCGTTCCAAAGTAAACTGCTACGGCGCTAACTCAGTTCCGGAAGGTGTTGCAATCATGTGGAAAGAGAATGTTGACGTATCTATCACAGGTAACTCAACTAACCCTACAAGATTCCAGCATCCTGTTGCAGGTACTTACAAGAAGGAAAGACTTGAAGCAGGCAAGAAATACTTCTCAGTAGCTTCAGGCGGTGGAACAGGTAGAACACTTCATCCTGATAATATGGCAGCAGGTCCTGCTTCATACGGTATGACAGATACACTCGGACGTATGCATTCAGATGCACAGTTCGCAGGTTCATCATCAGTTCCTGCCCATGTAGAAATGATGGGTCTTATTGGTGCTGGTAACAACCCAATGGTTGGTATGACAGTTGCAGTTGCAGTTTCTATCGAAGAAGCAGCACAGGCCGGTAAATTCTAATTTAAATTATAAGAAACACCTGTTTACAGGTTTTGTGGGTCTTACCATAATAAATAATTTTATTATGGTAAGGCTTTTTTTTATGTCTTATCAATTTCTCAATAAGGGAATATTATAAATATATAGGTAAAAAGGGGATTATTATGAGCAGGGTTTTATTATCAGGTGATAATCAGATAACATGGCCTTTTGGTAAACATGGGGGCTGGTCAAAGGGTATAGATATTGTAAGATTTGAGAACAGATTGGAAAAAATAACGGTTCATACTGCCGGAAAAGTTATTAAGGTTGTTAATTACCTTGACGGAACCAACAAAATACTGGATAAAGAAGGAATGGGATACGGTAATTACGTTATGGTGCTTCACAAAGGCAATTTTGTCACCTTGTACGGACATCTCGAACATGTCACAGTTAATGAGGGACAGGAAATAAATCAGGGAACTGTTATAGGATATATGGGCAACACAGGAATAAGTTACGGTGCACATCTTCATTTTGAGATAAGAAAATACAACAGGTCATTGGAAAATATAAATCTTCATAATAAAGACTATTTTGGATTCATTGATCCTGAACCATACCTTAATACCGGTCTTCCTATAGGGGAGGAAAAGTATGAGAGGGTACAGATAGGTTCTTTTTTATCGGAGAATAATGCGAAACGTCTTGTGGAACATATGCGAAAATCAGGATATCAGGCAATAGTCAAAAAATATGGAATGCATTACAGAGTGCAGGTAGGCGCATACACTATCCATATTAATGCTGTCATAATGATGGAAAAGATGAAAGCACTTGGATATAAAGACGCATATATAACCACTTATTAAAAAAATGCTTGCATTATACGGTTTTAGGGATAAAATATAATTTAGAAAAAAGGAAATGGTGATAGTTATGTATGAAAATTTAAAGGACCTGGCAATTATACTTGCCGCAGCAGAGCTTTTTGGATTGGTAGCACGTAAACTTAAACTTCCCCAGGTTGTGGGACAGATACTTGCAGGATTGCTTGTAGGACCGATACTTGGATGGGCCAGCAATACATCATATATTCAGATATTTGCTGAAGTGGGAGTTGTACTTCTTATGTTCTCGGCAGGACTTGAGACTAATTTAAAGACACTTGTAAAAACAGGCCCTGTAGCTGTATTTATGGCATTTATGGGTGTACTTATGCCTCTGATTTTTGGTACAATTATAGGATATTTCTGGTATGGAGTTGAAGCAATCGGGACAGCCAAGTTTTTCCAGGCAGTATTTATCGGTGTAATAATGACGGCAACATCCGTAAGTATTACGGTGCAGACACTTAAGGAGCTGGGAAAAGTTGATACAGAGCTCGGAACTACAATTGTCAGTGCGGCAATTGTGGATGATGTAATTGGAATTATGGTGCTTTCAATAGTACTTGGAGCAGCGGGTGGTTCAGATGAACCAATAGGAATGGTTATTCTTAAAACAGTATTATTCTTTGTAGCATCAGGTTGCTTTGGCTTCCTTCTTTACAAACTGTTTTCATGGATTGATAAAAGATGGCCACATAGAAGAAGAATTGTCATTTTAAGTATAGTATTCTGTTTTGCACTTTCTTATGTTGCGGAAAAAGTATTTGGCGTTGCCGAAATCACAGGTGCTTTTATAGCAGGTGTTATCCTTTGTAATATTGAAGATTCTGAGTATGTTGACAGGCGTGTCAATATCGGTTCGTATATGTTTTTCGGTCCGTTGTTTTTTGCGAGCATAGGACTTAAGACAGATTTATCGAGTATGACTTTTGGTCTTCTTGCTTTCAGCGGCTTATTTATTGTAGCTGCAATCGCAGGTAAGATAGTGGGTTGCGGTTTTGCGGCAAAAGTTACAAAACACACATGGAAAGAGTCATTAATTGCAGGAGTCGGTATGATGACAAGAGGAGAAGTTGCACTTGTTGTCACACAGAAGGGACTTGATTCAGGACTTGTTAAACCGGAATATTTTGCACCTGTAATTTTACTTATTATAGTATCTTCGGTGATAACTCCGATTTTGTTGAAGCTACTCTTTTCAGACAAAAAGCAAAAAGAAGAGGTGTCATAACAGGTGCTTAACAAGGAATTTGAAATAGCCGGTGATAAAGAACTTGCAGATACAAAAGAATGGTTTTTCAGGGAAAATGTACGGCTTGCAGAAGAAAAAGAACGTATATTTGAGGAAAGACGTAAGCTTGAGCATGAATTCAGAATAAAACATGATACGTTGGATAAAAAAATATCCATTGCGAAATTGAAGATAGTGCAGCTTGATGAAGCTACTAAACTTGTTGAAAAGAAATTGGCGGCGCTTGAAGAAGAATATGTACATCTTGCCATTGAAAAAAATAAGCTGGCAGAAGAACGAAGTACTTTTGAAACAATCAGAAAAAACAAGAGGACTTCAACGGTCACATACAGCGGTATGGATATTCTTTTTAAAGGAGTGAGAAGCGAGACCGCATTAAAGAAGCGTTATAGGGAACTGATGAAAATATTTCATCCTGATAATCAGGACGGCGACGATTCAGTAATTCATGCAATTAATATAGAATATGACAGGTTGAAAAAAGTATATGGTTAATCTAAACGGATTGACAAGAATATTAATTGTGCTAAAATATAATAGATGGGCGGTTGCCTAATATTATGTATGAGGTAGAACAATAATGAGACAGATGGTTTTATCCTTATTAGTTAATAATGAAGCGGGTGTAACAAGCAGAATTTCAGGTTTGTTTACCAGAAGAGGATACAATATTGACAGCATTACAGCAGGTGTGACAGGCGATAAGAATATATCAAGAATCACAGTTGTTGTTGAAGGCGATGAGAATGTGCATGAGCAGGTTATTAAGCAGCTTTCAAAGCTTGAGGATGTTATTGACATCAAGGAACTTAAGCGTGAGGATTCGGTATGCAGGGAACTTATTCTTGTCAGAGTTGCCGTTAACGAAATTCAGCGTCCGGAAATTGTATCTGTTGCAGATATTTTCAGAGCTAAGGTAATTGATGTGTCAATGGATTCTATGGTGCTTGAACTGACAGGTGATAAGTCCAAGATAGATGCGTTCCTTGAACTTTTAGTAGGATATCAGATTCTTGAGATTGCAAGAACCGGTCTTACAGGCCTTAGAAGAGGCAATAAGAGAAATCAGTAATATGGTTTTAGCTGGGATACCCCAGATGAAATACTTAACTTAAGTTATAACAGGAGGAATTTTTTAAAATGTCAGAAGCAAAGATTTTTTATCAGGAAGACTGTAACTTATCAGCATTAGATGGTAAGACAATTGCAGTTATCGGCTATGGCAGCCAGGGACATGCTCACGCATTGAATGCGAAGGAATCAGGATGTAACGTTATTATCGGTCTTTACAAAGGCAGTAAGTCATGGGCAAAGGCTGAGAAGCAGGGCTTTGAAGTATATACAGCAGCAGAAGCTGCAAAGAGAGCAGACATCATCATGATTCTTATTAATGATGAATTACAGGCAGATATGTACAAGAAAGACATCGAGCCTAACCTTGAACCGGGCAATATGCTCATGTTCGCTCATGGTTTCAATATCCACTTTGGATGTATTAAGCCACCGGCAGACGTTGATGTTACTATGATAGCTCCTAAGGGACCTGGACATACAGTACGTTCAGAATACCTTGCAGGTAAGGGTGTTCCTTGTTTAGTAGCTGTTGAACAGAACGCAACAGGTAAGGCACTTGATATCGCATTAGCTTACGCTTTAGCAATCGGCGGAGCAAGAGCAGGTGTTCTTGAGACAACATTCAGAACAGAAACAGAAACAGACCTTTTTGGTGAGCAGGCAGTTCTTTGTGGTGGTGTTTGTGCATTAATGCAGGCAGGTTTTGAAACACTTTGCGAAGCAGGATATGATCCAAGAAATGCTTACTTTGAATGTATCCATGAAATGAAGCTTATCGTTGACTTAATTTACCAGTCAGGTTTTGCAGGAATGAGATATTCAATTTCCAATACTGCTGAATACGGCGATTATGTAACAGGTCCTAAGATCGTTACAGAAGATACTAAGAAGGCTATGAAGAAGATTCTTTCAGATATCCAGGACGGAACATTTGCTAAGGAATTCTTATTAGATATGTCTCCAGCAGGACGTCAGGTTCACTTCAAGGCTATGAGAAAGCTTGCTGCTGAACATCCATCAGAGAAGGTTGGCGAAGAAGTTCGTAAACTTTACAGCTGGAATAACGAAGAAGATAAGTTAGTTAATAACTAATTCTTGGAAATATAATAAAAGACTGACACAGGCAGTTCCCTGATTAGGGAGCTGTCTTTTTTTGTAATTTTTGAAAAAATATTCGTGTTATATAATGTAAAAAAATAACAAAAACACATTGATTTTTACACGAATATCTGCCATACTATACTTAGTACCTTTAAGGAGGGTGGATTATGTATAGGAAAATTATGGGATTTCTGAAAGAATGGAAAGAAAGCGAACATCGTAAGCCTCTTATTTTACAGGGAGCAAGACAGGTAGGAAAGACATATTCCATTCTGGAGTTCGGACGTACTGATTATGAAAATGTGGCATATTTCAATTTTGAGACCAATCCGAAGCTTGGTGATACCTTTGAGGAAAATATCAGCCCTGATTATCTGATACCAATTTTGTCACATATTGCAGGGCAGACTATTGTAAAAGAAAAGACACTGATAGTATTTGACGAAGTGCAGCTTTGCGAAAGAGCATTGACTTCACTCAAATATTTTTGCGAAGATGCTCCTGATTATCATATAATTGTTGCGGGAAGTCTGTTGGGAGTTGCTGTTAATAGGACTAAATTCTCTTTCCC
>ULWY01081491.1_pt1 | contig 11990 bp, 12 predicted proteins | sample 1960761 | NCBI WGS metagenome assembly ULWY01 (sample SAMEA4835824, study PRJEB28245) | human gut metagenome | biome: gut microbiome; material: fecal sample | place: Denmark | collected 2008
CTTTGGACAGCGATTACGCAGGCCTCGTAGCCTCAATCAAAAAAACATTCCTGCTGTCGCTGAACGGCGAGAAACCGGATGCTAAAGGCAATCTGCAGAAAAATTTTGTATATAGTGTTGAAGGCAAAAAGCCGGACAGCAGCGGCAATGTGTCTTTGAATATCGATTATCTCAATGCGATGAGCTTTGTCGGCTCTGTGGTAATCACCCGAGATAACATCAATCCCGGCACAAGACTTGGCGGCACGTGGCAGCTTCTGCAGAGCGGCCGCTATGTCCGTACTGCCGGTGCAGGTTATCCCGGCGGAACGATGGGCGGCAGTGATGGCTTTACACTGGGTGTAAATAATATGCCTGCACATAGCCATGAAGCTACAATTTATGGTGCTGGTAATCATAAGCATGATATTTATGTCAGCAATTGGCAAACACACGGCGGCAGTGGTGGTGCAGGATATCAAGCTCATGAGCGCCGCTGGGGCGCAACTGAAGAGGCTGGAAATCACTCGCATCAAATAACCATCAAATCTACCGGCAACGGAGAAAAGGTAACCTTCGAGCCGTCTTATCTGTGTTTATATTTTTGGGTGCGTACTGCGTGAGGTGAAGTAAATAATGAGTAATGCAAGAATACAGTTTAGCACAGCGTCCGAGGAAAAATGGCTGCAGGTGAATCCTGTGTTGCGTGAGGGCGAGCTGGTCATCGCACGCAAGGCGAACGGCAAGCGCAAGCTCGTGGTCGGCAAGCCCGGCGGTTCCTCGTACGCAAACTCCGAGGTGGTATGGGATGCTGAGCAGGCTGAAACATATATGAATACCACCAAGGATTTAAGCGAGAATGTTAACGTCTTTGTGCCGCACATTGATTCTAGCGGCATTTTGACTTGGACGAACAAAGCCGGCCTTGATAACCCGAGCCCGATAACCATTAAAGGCATCAAAGGTGACCCCGGCGAAAAGGGCGAGCCAGGGCAACGTGGCGAACAGGGCGCACAAGGCATCCAAGGACCGCGTGGCATCCAAGGTGAACAGGGCGAGCGAGGAGTACAAGGTTTGCAAGGTCCAGCAGGTAATGCAGCTACAATTACCATAGGCAACGTTACGACAAGTGCTCCCGGCACATCGGCTAGTGTCACCAATCGCGGCACATCGTCTGCTGCCGTGCTTGATTTTGTGTTGCCTAAAGGCAAGGATGGTGCTGATGGTGGTGTAACGGTTGATGAAGAACTATCAAACACAAGCACTAACCCGGTTCAAAACAAGGTTATCTATAATGCATTGTTGAATAAAGTCGGGACTGATATTTTCTCTGGTTTCGCTTTAATGGGTGCAACCTCTACAATAGCATGGCGACAAGGCTCGCAGGCTATAGGTTCAATTAATGCTACAAATTATTCTGGTACGGCTAGGGCAGCAACTTGTGATGGTGAAAGCAATGTAATTACTGAAACTTATACTAAGAAGGCTGATTTTGATAAGACTATTGGTGAATTACAGGTAGCTTTCCAAGAAAAGGTTGATAGAAGTGACTTAGCAGATGTTGCGACTAGTGGGCAATATAATGATTTGAAGAATAAACCTACTTACGTTGTGCAGTCCGTAAACAACGTAAAACCCGACAACAATGGCAATGTAACCATTACTGTTAGTGGTGGATCAAACGTCACTGTAGATACTACTTTGTCCGCTACATCTACTAATGCTATTGCCAATAAAACTGTTTACTCTGCTTTAGGGGGTAAGTTAGGTAAAACAGAAACAGCCTATGCTGCTACAAAGGCAACGCAAGATGGAGCAGGAAATGTTATTGCAACGACTTACATTAAAACAGTCAATAATGTGAAGCCTGATAGTAACGGTAATGTCAATATCAGTGGCGGAACTGGGGGGAACATCACCGTTGATTCTGTGTTGTCACCGACCAGCACCAACGCAATTCAGAATAAGGTTGTACAGCAAGAGTTCACCTCTGTGCGTGCTGCAATCCCTACAAAAGTATCACAGTTGACAAATGACAGCGGATATCTGACGCAACATCAATCACTTGATGGGTATGTTAAAACAGTAAACAACACCGCGCCCGACAGCAATGGTAACGTAACTATTGCACTCAGCGGTGGCGGTGGGGTAAGTACGTCGGAATCTAACACTTGGACGGGAAAACAGACCTTCCAAAAAATGAAATTTAACTTTGAAAGTTATAATGCACCTAGAATTAGCGGTGCTACTGATAATCCGTCTGAGTCGGTGGCAGTATATAATGTACAGAGTGACTTTACACTAGATATGTCAGAATTAGTAGGGCTGTTAAGCAATGGTGATGCTACCGTATTTACTGCCTATATTACTGCGAACGGCTCTTACACTCTGAGCATCACTAATGCAGGTACTTTAAAATATGCTGGAAGCGCAACTGATTTAGCAATAACTGCTAAAGGATTACTGTTAAATATTATGTTAATCAAAAGTAGCAGCGGTGTCTTGTCAAGTGTTGCACAGGCAAGTACATTGTCGTGAGGTGATTAAATGGGACTTAATAGATTGATGCTAGTAAAGAAAACTGCTGTCAGCGGTGGGGATAATGTATTTATTATGACTATGGGACAGCAGAGCGACCAATATGGCTACAGTCGCAACAATGGCAACTATGGTGAGGTTACAGGTGATGTTACACATGACGGTAGAGCAGTAACATTGGTAATGTTATCTTATTACGGCGGTTGGCTTGATGTGGCTTTTAAAGAAGAAGGTGTGACAAGTGGCAGTCGTAATATTAGTCTTAACATCACACCACTTGAAACAGGTGTAACTGCTAATCTGACAGTAGGCAAAATCTCATATCAAGGTGACTTAGTAGGATTTTATAACTACGTGCAACGTGTGCCGTCAAATATAGTAAGCATGTTTACAGCTGCTAATGTGGGCAAAAAATTTAAAGTCGAAATTGTGTTTAACTAAGGGGGACAAATGAAAACAACCTATACATATAAAGAACAAAATTATTCTAATCTGTATGAGCTTTCCGAAGCGTTGGGCAAAGGGGGCATCTTTATCCCTCTGTCTGTTTCCGAGGATTCCCTCAAAGACTTAGGTGTCACTGTGACCACGGAAGAAGAAAGTCTTGAAAGTATCAAAGAACATAAAATTTTAACGCTTAAAATTCAACGTGATAATCTTGAAGTGGAACCTATTGCCTATAATGGACAAAGTTACGATTATGACAGCAAAGCCCGCGACCGCATCGCAGCTGCAATTATTGCGCTGGAACTGCAAGGAGAAGGAGCTACAATAGAGTGGACCACGGCAGATAATGATGATGCGGTGGTAACAGCGCAGGACCTGCGTATGATTATTGCTTCCGTGGCTGCACGCAGCAATAAACTGCACACGGCGTACCGAGCCGCCAAGGCGCAGGTTGAAGCTGCCAGCACGGCAGAAGAAGTAGAAGCTGTAATAATGAATAATTAGGAGGTTGAGTGATGGATTTTTTAGCTTTGCGCTACGCCGTATATAACGCGGCACAAACTTTAACTCATGGTTTTACCTACAAATCGGTGATAGGGGCTATTTTGGCCGTCTTGCTGCACAAACACGCGGTGTTGTTTATGGTTTTTACCGCATTGGTATTTTTGGACTGCTTCACTCGCTGGATGTCTTTGAGCTACAAACGCCTGCAGAGCATGGGGCAAACTCCGTCTGTGATGCAGATTATTGGCGGCATCGAGGCAGCGCGTGCAGAAGGGCTTATCTCCAGCGAGGTAATGAAGCATCGTTTTGTTGGTAAGGTCATCGTGTATATCCTCTGCGTGCTTGCCGCAGTATTGGTGGACTTGGCGATGATTACGCTGCATCAGCCGGTGTGGGCTGTTCCGCTGGTTGCGGGCTATCTGGTAATCACGGAGCTGTTGTCTATTTGCGAGAACCTTAACGATGCCGGTATTGAGGCAGTGCAAGGTCTTGTTAATGTTATCAAAAAGAGAAGAGGTTGATTGTTATGGCTATGTTATCTGCTCATTTTTCTGAGTCTGAATTTGCTTGCAAGCATTGCGGCGAGTTGCCGACATATGGCATTAGCTCTGCATTGCTGACCGGTCTGGAACGCTTGCGTGCACGTTTAGGTCGCCCAATCTACATCAGCAGCGGCTATCGTTGCCCGGTACACAATGCTGCTGTAGGTGGCGTGTCTAACTCTCAGCATGTCGCTGGTACTGCCGCTGATATCTACGTTGACGGCGTATCTACGCGTGAGTTGGCTCGCATCTGCAAGCAGATTTTTGACGGCGTGGGTACTTATGTATCGCAGGGCTTTGTCCATGTTGACATGCGTGCTGGCGGCTCCGTTCCGGGCTATTATCTGTGGGAGGGCTAAGATGTGCTTAAAACAATTTTGCGCAATTACTGCAGTTACATTGTGCTTGCTATTGCCTGTCTCTGCATCGGCGGCATCATCGGCTACAACCTACACAACCTACACGATGACGGCGGCGGAAATGTCAGCACTCGACAGCAAGTTGAGTCTGCTGCTGCAGCAAACAAAGAGCACCAGGCAAGCGCTGGCAGAATCACAAGCAGCGCTGACCGAGTCGAGAGCGGAATTGAGCAAGCTCAAGACGGAATCAATAAAGCTGCAGATAGAGTTGCAAGCTCAGAGCAGCTTATTGGAGAGTGCAAACAAATCCTTGCAGGCATCCGCGCGCGAGGAGAAGCGCGTTAAAAGACAGCGGCTGATCTGGCAGATTATTGCCGGTAGTGTAGCTGTAGTTTTGGTGAAAGATAAGTTGTAAAAAAAGCCGGGGCAGGAAAAAACAAGGGAACGTCGAATTTATTATTAATAGTTTATTAAGTAATGTTCGCTTTGAATAGCTTGAACAATGGGTACATTGTGGCCGTTTTGTGTCCGCTGATAAAATGTACACCAAAGCAATTTAATTACAATAGATGTAGCTTAGTTGCTTCAATCCCTTATTTAAGGCAGTTTTCAACTAATATAAATGAAATCTTATGGCTGTAAAATACCTATGATGAAGCTAGTTCTATTGACGAGCCATGTTGAGTCAGTAGTATTGATGACTAAGGTACAGAAGTAAATATAAAAAAAGGCTTAAAATAAAGCATTTTCGGGTATTCGATAACTTCATGCGAGTTGTACGGATGCCCGATTTTTACTTTATAGGAACATAACAAGTGCAGAAATCAGAGGTTGAGTAGACAAGATGAAAATGGCGAGGGTTGAGTGGAAATGTTATACAAAAACTCATTATTCCATGTATAATAGTGAGAGTTTAAGTCACTACGCCTAGAAATAAATGATGAGTTAATGTCTAAAAAGTAAATGGTTTGCCACATACAAAATGGACATACAAGTATCATATTGTATTCACACCTAAGTAGTATAGATGAAAAAATAATATACAATAAATATCTAGATAGTCTCAAAGAGATACTAAAAAATTTGTCTAGATATAAGGGCATAGAAATTATTGAAGGGCATATGATGGCTGATTGTCTTGGTTTCTGCTCTATGATATAATAATTGTCAAGAAAGTCTGAAAGAGGGAGGTGAAAAAATGAATTTCTATGAAGAAGACATAGCAAGAAAGTACATGACATTAGTTGAGGCGTTGAAATGTTTGCCAGGAGTTATGCCCAATAAATCAAAAAAACTAATAGATAATGCTTTAAAAATAAATGTTATCCCAGGTTCGTTAGAAATAGCAGATTTTTGCTATCGTGTTGGTGAAACGGAATTGTTACAAGAAGAATATGAGGAAATTCATGTAGAATTAGAATCTTTTTATAGAACAACTATAAAAATAAGTCCTCAAGGGGCTAAGGTACTTATGAAATTATATCGCAATGGAGATTTGGTTATGCATAAAGGAAAATGCATAACTGAGGCGCCTGAATTGCAGGCGTATATTGATAGGGATGGTTACTTTAAGGAAGAAACTGACAGAATTAAGCGGGAAGATGAACGTAGAAAATACCTTATCAAGAATCCAGATGAAATCAAAGAATCCGATTTCTCGTATTCCTTATTGGATGATGTGTTCTATCATAAGTTTGGTGCATTTCGGGGCCATAAAACAATGATTCTTGATGGCATTAAAGTTAATAAGTCCGTATTCGTTTATCAAAGCAATTCTGGAAAAACGCACGATTCAGAAGTCATAATTAGTTGGACTGATTCTACGGGGGAAGATCACGAACTATGCAAACCTAGCTTCTATAGCGAGAATAGAAGAAATGATTCCAACCGTAATTGGGGTCTGCCGGAATAGATTGAAGGTAGTGGATTTGCTGTAAAAGAGAATTAAGTTTGATATTGGACCATAAATTTATGAATACGAGGTTGTTCAAAATTCGGACTATTGTTCGATTGTATCAAATGAGGACACCTTTGAGAAATAAAGACCATTGGATTGATACAAGGATACAATACGCACAGACAATATAATATGCTTAAAACCGCTTGATATAAGGCTTTTTGAAATGCTGAGTTTCAGAAGCCTTCTTTTTTGTCTTTTTTGCAGTGCTTGACGAGCAGCAGATAGCGGTTGGGAGAATGAGTGGGTGCAAACAACGAACGATAGCAGAAAAGAGGTATCATTTAATGTGAGCTATCGTGTAAAGGGTGTTAGGTATTGTTCAGTGTATGCAACAAGATAAATATCAACAAATATAATGAAATAGCAGATAAAGAAACAAAATATCAGAAAACTACTTGAAATTTGATTCGGAAAGAGATATAATATAATTTGTATATTTGTGTTTATTTCACAAACCGCAGAGGTGATTTTATGATTGATAATAATTTAATGGATGACAATTACATAAGTATTGATGATGCTGCGGCGTATTTAGGAATAAAGACAGTCACTTTGCGCAACTGGATAAAGAAAAAACCAGACATTCCGGCATATCGCGTGGGGAAACTCTGGAAGTTTAAGCGTTCTGAACTTGATGAATGGATAGCCAGTGGAAAAAGCGCGGAGTAATCATCAATACATTAGGAAGGAAGAATTACGATGCCTGAAATCAGATTATATAACGAGGACTGTATAGCAGCCATGAAAAAAGTGGAGGATAAATCCATAAGCCTGATTGTTACAGATCCTCCATACAACCTTGGAAATTTCATGAAGAATAGAGATACCAATCTTAGCAAAATGCGAGATAATTTTTTTGGTTCTGCCGGTTGGGATGATATGGAATTTGATGAGTGGGAAAAATCAATGGATGACTTTTTCAAGGCGGCGGCAAAGGTCATGAGAAAAGGCGGTACAATGATTGTATTTATGGCAATTATTAAAGTGGAAACAATCATTCGGTTGGCTGAAAAACATGGCTTTTACTATAAGACGACGGGCATATGGCATAAAACAAATCCAATGCCAAGAAACATGAATTTGCATTTTGTTAATTCAACAGAAGCTTGGATATATTTCACATACAAAACTCGAACCGGAACCTTTAACAATAGTGGAGCCTTGATTCATGATTTTATAGAGACATCGGTTACTCCGAATGGAGAAAGAAGATATGGTAAGCATCCAACACAAAAACCGGAAAGTTTAATACAACATTTTGTAGAAATATTATCTAATGAAAATGAGTGGGTTCTTGATCCATTTATGGGAAGCGGAACGACGGGTGTTGTTGCTAAGAGAACGGGACGAAATTTCATTGGAGTTGAATTAAATAAGGACTATTTTGAAATTGCAAAGTCCAGAATAGAGGGAAAACAAAATGAAACCAACAGTAATTGATTTATTTGCCGGTGTAGGTGGCTTATCGCTTGGATTTGAAATGCGAGGATTCAATGTGTTTGTGGCAAATGAATATGATAAATCAATTGCTGCTGCATACACAGCAAACCACAAAAGCACAAAAATGATTGTCGGAGATATAACCTCGCTGGATTTAGATAAAACCTTTGGGCAGTAGAAGGGAAAGGTTGATGTTGTTATTGGGGGTCCGCCTTGCCAGGGATTTTCACAAAAAGGTCAGAGAAAAACCATTCATGATGAGAGAAATTTCTTGTTTAAATACTATGTTGCAGTGGTGAAACTTGTTTCTCCGAAGTATTTCGTGATGGAGAATGTACCAAATCTGCTTACCGCCGAGGGTGGGTATTTCCGCAAAGAGATAGAAGAATTATTCAACGATATGGGGTATTCATTACAATATGGTGTATTAAATGCTTCTGATTATGGAGTACCACAGAATCGCCGTAGAGCTGTAATCATTGGAAAATTAGGAGGAGATGCACCATGTCTTCCTAAGCCAAAGAGCAGTACCGTTACGATATGGGATGCAATTAGTGACTTGGCGTTTCTTGAGTCTGGAGAAGGACAAGACGAGCAAGCATACAAAATGCCGCCCGAAAGTGAATATGAAAAATTGCTTAGGAATAATTCAGAGGTATTATACAACCATGTTGCGACCAAGCATTCGGTATTAGCCTTAGAGAGACTTGCTCTGATTCCACCGAATGCAGGAAGAGAGGTATTACCCAAAGAGCATCTTACCAAGTCGATTTATAGTGGAACATGGACTCGAATGAGAAAAGATGAAATATCAGTCACTATTACAACAAGATTCGATACGCCGTCTTCGGGAAAGTTTACACATCCATTTTTAAACAGAGCGATTACAGTTAGAGAGGCTGCACGTATTCAATCATTTCCAGATACATTTCGTTTTGTTGGAAACAAGGGTTCTCAAATGAAACAGGTTGGAAATGCTGTGCCACCTTTATTGGCTGCGGCTGTTGCCGAGGTAATTATGGAGGATATGAAGGAGGAATTAAAGAATGAACAGACCAGATAATATATCGGTATACGATGAGCTTGATTTAAAACTTGGAATCAAATCATCACTTCCTCATGTTAAAAGTACTATTGCATTGGCTATCTTACTGTGGGAATGCGCCGACAGACCTTCAGAGTTAGTTTATTCTGTACAAAACAACGATGGAATCGTAATGACAGATGATTTGGATCAATGGGTCATTGATTACTTGGCAGACATTTGTACAGAAGACCAGATTGACAATGAAATGCTGATATCCGCAATTAATGAGAGTCAGTTGTTTAAATCTCAAATGGAAGCACTAATTGTTGCATTTGAGCTTGTTTGGAAACTCGCAAAAGTCAGCTTTGTTGATGAGAGCAAGGTAGCAAGTGCTGAACGCACTGGAGGTACCCGATACCCCAAGAAACTGATTTACACAATAAATGCTGATATTATTCACTGCCTGATTGAAAGCAACAGGGATGCTTATGTCAGAGTGTTGCTGGCGTGGATAGGGTTCAATGTTAATAGTGATCCTGAATGCGAAGCGCAACTGTGCCAAATGTTGTCTGTTCTTTCGGAGGGAGCTGTATTTAAACTTACCGATGGAGAACGAGATGTTATATTTAATCAGAATAGTTTATACAGAAAATTATTAGAGACACATGACTCAGTTGATATCAATGGGGATAAAGAAGCTAAGGGCTCCTTACGCATTCTAAAATCGCTACTGTCGGATGGATTAAATCCGTTCTTGAAATATTCAAATGGAGTTGTTAGTACCAACGAACAAAAAGTCGCTGAATTAGAAGCATATCAAGAAAGAGTGGATACCTTTTTGCGTTTGTCCGCAACAAAAGTTATTGGGTTAGAAGAAGTTGACGCAGCGAATGAAGGTATTGCTCCGCAAGAATATAAAGCTAATCGATTGATGACAGGGTGCAATGTATTGCTCTATGGAGTCCCAGGTTCTGGAAAGAGCTATACCATCGAACATGAGTATTGTAAACCAGGCAGTCAAGTTGAGAGACTTGTTTTCCATCCAGATTACACATACTCCGATTTTATTGGCCAAATCTTACCTGCAGTTGATGAAAATGGGCAGGTAAGCTATAAGTTTACAGCAGGTCCATTTACCAATATTTTAAAGGAATCGTATAAAAATCCAGCTACGGAATATATCCTTATCATTGAAGAAATCAATCGTGGCAATGCACCTGCTATTTTTGGCGAGGTATTTCAATTGCTGGATCGAAAGGTCGAATACCGCGAGGTTGATGATGATGGATTTCCTATTGGCACAAGTGAGTATGGTATCACAAATGCCAATATTGCGAGAATTGTGTATGGAGATGAAAAACACAAGGTACGAATTCCATCCAATCTTTCTATAATCGGAACAATGAATACATCCGATCAGAATGTATTTACTTTGGATACGGCATTCCAACGTAGATGGGATATGCGTCTTATTGAGAATAATTTTGAAAATGTAGATCCATCAATGGCGGAGGCGACTATTTTGGATACTTCCATCACTTGGAAAGATTTTTGTACAGAAATCAACAAGATTGTGGTAGGAAACGGTGTCAGAATGACATCTGCTGAGGACAAGCGTCTGGGTGTATATTTTGTACATTTACGTGATTTAAAATTTGATGAAAAGATGGGCAATCTTGCAGATGGAGAATATGATGCTTTGCGTAAAAAGGAAAGTCATAAACAACTTACAGATACAGAAAAAGCAAGACTTACTGAAATACGAGATGCGATGAAGCAGAATAGAAAATTCCCAGAAAAAGTTATCAAGTATTTGTGGGATGATGCTTTCAAATTTAATCGAGAGATTATATTTGAGACAACAGAGTACCAAAGTCTGGAACAGGTTATTCGTACATTTATGTATGCTGAAAAACTTGATAGATTTAAGATGTTTAAGGAGAATGTGAGGAGTGCATTCACAAATCCAGAAGATTAAGGCGGTGAGTTGATATGGATTTAGATGAAGCCTTTGGAAAGCTTTCAGAATTTAATATAAAAGATCACTGCCATGTGAATACAAATGAGGATGGAGATCGTTTTGTCGGTATTAAGGCTGATACCGATGATGCGATGGTTTATTTTCCTATCGGATATCAATTGCCAGACGAAGACAAAGCACTTAGAAATGATATTAGGCATCTTATACAAGTTCTGTCTGAATTCACGACGCGAGATGACAGATTGCTTGCAGTTAACAAATTTGCTGCACCACAATCTGTTGATTTTCCAATCAATGCATACACAAGTGTGATAGAGTATTACTTTGATATTGGCGGAAAATATTATGTAGAAACAGAACAAACATATAAGGTGGCTCCGACCGGAAAGCAAGATTGGGCAAGGACTGCAAGAAAACAAATGCCGCTGGTGCAGTGCAAAAATGGAGTCAGTTCATTTATATATACAAGTTTTGAGGTGCGCTCCACTACGCCAAACGACACAAAGCTCATAACGCAGATTAACAAATACTGTGTGTATGAAGCGTTTGAACGATTGGGATGGCTTTATGTTCCGTATAAACCTGAGAAACCGAGTGGATACCCGGATATTAAGACATCAATTCAAATAGTCCGTTCTAAACTCGCAAGTACCTACGATGATAAGAAAAAGCGGCTCTTTCAGGGAATGAAGGATATGCTCGAATACATGGATGAGAAAACATCAGATAAACAGTTCTATTTTGGCACAGATGATTTTGACCATGTGTGGGAAAAATTGATAGACAGAGCATTTGGAGAACGGGATAAGGAAAAATATTTTCCGCGTTCCAGATGGTTACTCGATTATGGAAAATATAAAGAAAAGCATCCGCTGATACCGGATACCATTATGATTTATAATGACAAATATTATATCTTGGACGCTAAGTGTTATAAATATGGAAGAACAGGCATTCCAGACCATTTGCCGAATGGATCATCTATCAATAAACAGATTACCTACGGAGAGTATCTTGAAAAGTATAAAGGTGTGAAAACAGATTCGCTATTTAATGCCTTTATTATGCCGTACAATATGGAAGAAAACTATTTTAAGCTGAATTCTTTTGTGGGAAATATTGGAGAAGCCATTGGAGACTGGCGATATAATAAAAAACCGTATGAGCGAAAATTTGATATGTACCCAGTTTTCTGGACACCGCTAAAAATTTG
>ULWY01083466.1_pt1 | contig 11989 bp, 10 predicted proteins | sample 1960761 | NCBI WGS metagenome assembly ULWY01 (sample SAMEA4835824, study PRJEB28245) | human gut metagenome | biome: gut microbiome; material: fecal sample | place: Denmark | collected 2008
GAGGAGACGGGGCTGTACTATCTGCGGAGTCGGTACTATAACCCGCGGTGGGGTCGGTTCGTTAATGCAGACAACTATATTCTTGCAGATAATGGCAAAGGTGGCGTGAATATATTCCTTTACTGTAACAATAGCCCGATTAGCAACTGTGACCGATTAGGCACGGAAACAAAGACGGCACTTGATATTACGGATCCTGAAACCGCTGAGGCTTTTGCAAAGTTAATTGAGGAAGCCGCAGGATTCGATCATGTTGGTAATGCTTATACATCTTTCAGGTATTATGAACGTGTTGATGGTCGAGAAATTCATAATGCTGAAGCGCATAATAACATGATTAACACAGTTGTTTCACTGCTTTGGTATGGTAGCACTTTCTCTGCTGGTTTTTTTGATGAAGGCTATGGCTTTTTTAAGAATGCTTTCAAGAAATTAGCAAAGGACAAAGCGGCAAGCTATTTGGGTGGCTTGGCATCTACGATTATTAACAACTTTTCAGGCTCAGCGGTTATTAAGAGAATTGTAGACAGCTTTTCGATTCAGGATGGGGGGTATATTTCATATTTTGTTGAATATAGAACCGATTATAATATCGGAACTTCTTATGCAGATTATGAAATTAGAGAATATTCACAAACCGATAGATATACCGGAATTACTAAATTTACCTATGAAGTTTGGTATCGACATTTTGATTCGCTTGGACATATTGCGCCTTATCAAAAGATAGGGAGCACAGAGAGCGAGTATAGGCTTGACAATTAAACGAGGTGAGTAATCGTGAAGAAATTTATATCTTCACACATTTTGCAGTTATTTATATCAGCTGTGATGATAATTGACTTTCTGTTCCACTTGTTTGGTTTTTATGATAGGGTAAGCAAATATCTACTTCGATATTCACTTGAGCTATCGATTTTGTCCTTGTCTACAATTTTTTTATCGATTATGTTTGTCATAGCTCTACTTATAGCACTATTTGCTGCTCGTAAAAAATAAGAAAAATCCAACGGAATGCATATATCTTCCCAAGCCAGCCCGTCGCGTCCTGTGCCGCTCGCACAAGCCGCCGACGGGCTGGCAGCAAAAACTTCCGTAAAAGCAGGAAAAAACTCTTCCTATAGCGAATACTGCCCTTGCCCAGCGAATCTGTTGCGATTCTGGATGAGAATGGCAATGCCGTCGTCAGCTACGGCTACGATGCGTGGGGCGCGCCGCTGTGGTGTACTGGCGAGCTGGCAGAAACGCTGGGCAAGGTGCAGCCGTTCCGCTATCGTGGGTATGTGTTTGATGAGGAGACGGGGCTGTACTATCTGCGGAGCCGGTACTATAATCCGCGGTGGGGACGGTTTATTAATAGTGACGTTTTGCTGTGCATTAGCAAAACGTCGAAATCAATTAATCAGTTTGCTTATTGTGCTAATAACCCCGTAATTTATTGTGATGATGCTGGCACAGACTATCGTCTGGTCGGTATCGGCATCCAATTGGATGGTTCAATCGGTGTGGATGTGGGCAATCTTAGCGCAGCGGTTGGAGGCGGGCTTGAATTAATCGTATACTTTGATGAACAGATGATGGTTGATGGACAGCCAATAGTTGCAATCTATTCATACTACAGTTTGGGTGGAAACGTAAGCATATCAGCAAGCGAGATGGAACAGTTAATCGAACAACTTGCACCCACAATTGAACAATTGACTGCTATTGCCCCTAAAGTGCAAATGATGAGTACTGACCAGATAAAAAAGGTTGGTGTGACTGGTAGCTTATCAACTTCGGTGATATTTCTTTTTGGAAATGAAGGTTTTGAAGATGAGCTAAGTTATGAGGGACCTTTTTATACCCAGAATTATCAAGCTGGCAAACTGAAAGCCTTCTTATCAGAATCAGAGTCATGCTACGCTGTCGGTGCTGGTTATGACTTTTTGGCATCACGCTTTACCCTTGGATATTCGAGATCTTATTCGGATTACCAGTGCCTGTATTCTTCTACAAAAGGTCTTTGCGTGAACAGGAAAGAGTCAAATGTGTTATGCGGAAACTGAAAAAGTAAGACAGGAGGGAAAAGCTTGAACAAAAAAGATGTTGTACATGTTGCAAAGATTATCGTGTTTCTCTCCATTTGGCTTTTCGGATTGGTTGCTGTCATCGTTTTTGAACGATTGCCATATGGATACGAGAAACGAACGGGATCCAATGGAATCTATATTGATCATCAGAATATAAATTTTGCTGGATTCCTTACCAGTATAGCATCTGATGGAGACTATATCTATTGCTGCTTTGGCAAACGTTTCTTTGTGAAAGTTTACGATACTGAGGGAGAGTATATTTCAACCATTGCAGTTTTAAACGGCGGCAATCAGCAGCATTATCTATCTGTTGGCGAAAGAGACAATCAGGTTGTATGTTATGCATCAAAGTGTGAATATACATTCAAAAATGCGGAACTGGTTTCTTATGATTTGTCAAGCAGCCCCCGTGAGGAACCGACATCAAAGCGTATAACGAAGGATGCACAGGACAATGTGTATAGAATTCAGGACGGTTGGGTTGTGAAGAAAACCCCAGATGGAGATTGGGAAGAGTTTGGTGAGCAGCCGTGGTATCTTCGCCTGATGGGATCGAGGGGTATCGTACTCTTAATGTTGCCGGGCATAATATGCTTTGTTGTCTTAGACCTTATCGAGAGGAAGTTATATGGATACTAAGCAAACCGAGATAGGATGAGTCTAATCATACAGTGTAAATCTTGTTATCTTGTTTACGAGTTCGCAATAAACATAATCATGCCATTAACGATTGCGCTAAAATAGCATCAGATTTTTTCTTCCTGCACTAAGTGAAATGAGTGGAAGACAGGGAGGGGAAAAGATGCAAGTAGATAGTATACGAAAGCTACTACGCTATTCAAGTCGAAACGGCGGTCATTCCCTGCATAACCCAGCAGGGATGACCGCCGTTCCGCGAAAAAGGCAGCATACCGTCATCAAAAGTAACCTTTTAATTTCATACCCCACCAAGGCACAACAGAGCCACATTCGGTAGAACGAAGGGCTTCTCTTGTGCCGAAAAAGCGTCATGCAACCCATGGCGCTTTTTTTGTACGCTTTTTTACGGCGAGAGAAAGGAGGGACGCCATGGAAGCGAATATTCAGACCATCATGGAAGCGGCGCTGCAGCAAGGAATTTGGGCGGCGCTTTATATTTATCTTTTTTTCCGAATGCTGAAAGAAAATGCAGCGCGGGAAGAAAAATATCAGGCGATGATTGACAGCCTTAGCACAAACATCGCGGAGGGAATCGAGGACATTCAGAACCGACTGGATGCACTCACAAAATAACAAACGATTAATTTCAATAAATATTCAAAAGGAGTACAATGAAACACATGAATCACAATGCGGCGGAAAATCAGCCGCACAAATATGCACGCCCTGTTACGCCGGACGAGATGAACCGGATGCCGGGGCAGGAAGAATACGAATGCCGAACGCGCACGAGCAAGGTGTTTTCCTTGGGGCGCGGGCTTTATCAGGCGGTGATGTACCCGGAAGCGGTGCATTTCCGAGACAAGAACAGCGGAAAGCTGGAAGAAATCGACAACACGCTGATGCCGATTCAGGATTCGGCGGGCAGCGTGTATCTCACGAATCGCAACAACGATGAACTGAAGGTTGAATTTCATGGCGCGCAGGACGCGACGATGGTTCTGCTGCGCAATGAGGACAACTGCTGCCTCGGCTGGAAGCTGGATGGGGCGCAGGAAGTTCAGCCGAAGGTTGTGGACTTTGCGCGTCCGCAGAAGAGCAAACGCGACCGCCGCCGCGCGGTGCTGGCGCAGCTGGAGGGGGAAGTGGTGTATGAGGACATTTTCCCGGATGTGAATCTGAACTGCGCGGTTCAGGCACTGCGCTTTAAGGATTCCTTTACGTTCAAAACGCCGGAAAGCGTGCGGAAGCTGTCGTTCCTGCTCTTTACGCCGGAAATGCAGGCGGAAAAGCAGGCGGACGATTCGATTCAAGTGACGGCATCGGATGGCAGAACGGCATTTCTGCTGCCGCGGCCGTTCCTGCAATCTGCCGAAGCGGAGGACGAAATCGGCGGCGTGCAGGTGGACATGGCGGCGACGGTTGAGCCGTTTACATGGCGCGTGACGTACACGCCGGACGAAAAATGGCTGCAAAAGGCGAAATTCCCGGTTGTGCTGGATCCGCCGGTCATCACGAAGAACCATTCCAGCGCAATGGAAGACAACTTTGTGAGCAGCAAAAAGGCGGATGAGGTACAGAGCTACGGCGCAACGGGGATGACGGTGTCGTACAACAGAGGCAATTGGGGAACCAGCCGCTCGTTTATTGATACTATTTCCTGCATTCGCCTGCACCATCTGCTTGCGCCTTTTCCACGCTGTCGTCCGCTCATTCCACTTAGCGTAGCGCTGCTACGCTGCGTTCCATTCGCGTTAGACAGCGTGAAAAATTCGCGGCGCATCTTGGTGCATTCTCATTTGGAAATAGTATAAGTTCCTTCCGTCGGGACTGCCGGAAATTGATTCGTCGTATTACATCACGAAAGCGATTTTCAATGTCAAAACGAAAACGGCACCGACAACGAAGGCCTCCGTCTACCTGAAAGAAGTGCTGGGGGACTGGAACAGCCAGACCATCACCTACAACAACGCCCCGGCGCTGAACGACAAAACGCTGGATTATCAGTACATGGAGGCGAACAGCACATGGTATGCGTATAAGGATTGCCTGACGGTAGTCACGGACAACCTGAGCGGCAAGAAGCTGTTCTATCATTTCAATGATTACGGCAACTGCATCTCTGTGAATGACCAGCTGGGATATGCCTGCTTTGCGAAATACACGGACAGCAATCCGATTAACCATCCGGAAACGATTTCCAAGATGCAGCGCAGCGTGGTGAACTTCCTGAATGGTCACAACATGCAGACGGCAGGCATCTGGACGAATGAGAGCCTCGATGGGACTGGCACATATAGCTATGCGACGGATGCGCACTACATGGGCACGAAGTCGCTGAAAATGGTCAAGACGAATTAGACAGGCTGGATGACGGCCCGCCAAGATGTGACGCTGCCGAAGGGACAAGCCTATACGTTTTCTGCATTCTTTCAGACGCTTGCGGATACCGTGGCGCAGCTGCGCGTTACCTACAAAAACAGCGACGGCGATGAGGTTGCGGTGGATAGTTTGCCGCAGTGCAGCAAGGGCGAATGGGAACGCATGAGCGTGAGTTTCTCGCTTCCAGCAGACAGCGCCAGCGACAGTGCAACTGTTCGCTTGATGGCGGGCGGGGGCGCAGGAACGGTCTGGTTTGACTGTGCGCAGCTGGAAGCGGGCGAAGTCGCCAATCGCTACAATATGCTGACGAATGGTGACTTTACGTTTAATTGCGGCGCACATCCCACAGGCTGGAGCAAAAATAGCTCCAATACCAGTGAAGATATGGTGTATGCCGATTGCACGGGCAGCAAGCCGGAAGGACTTTCTGCAAATACGATGCGCTTGTATGGTACTGGGCGTACCAAGTATGCGGGTATCTATCAGGATATTCCGCTCAGCGGCAGCAAGGGCGACGTGTTTGTAGCAGGCGGGTGGTCGCTGAACTTCTCCAAGCCGCGCAAGGGGGAGGACTTCCGCTATAACATCCGTGTGGCGTTCTTGAAAGCAGGCACATCGTCCACGCGCGTGAATACGTCCTCGATCGAATGGAGCGAGGAATGGACGGATTGGCAGTTTGCTGCCGGCCCGGTGGTTGCACCGTGCGACTATACATCCATTCGCTTCAACGTGGACTACGAGCGCAACATCAACTATGCTGAATTTGGCGGCTTGTTCCTGCATAAGGAAGAATTTGGTCAAACGTATGTGTATGACAGCAGGGGCAATGTACTTTCCGCGAAAAATGCAGCCAGCTTGCAGGATGGCGCAACCTATGATGCGTTCGACAATATCCTGACGTACTTTCAGCCGGGTCGTTCTGCTGCGGTGAAAACCGTGATGGAATGGGGCGAAAGTGATGATGAAAAGAAGAAACATCTGCTGCGCAAGTCTACCAGCCCACTGGGGACAGTCAGCGAGTATACCTACGATGATTATGGCAATCAGCTGACCACGAAAACAAGCGATGGCACGGCGTTCATGCAGACCACGACGGTCTATGATGAGCAGGGCAATCATGTAAAACAGCAGATAGATGCCCGCGGCATGGCAGAAACTCGGCAGACGGATGATGAGCTGGATACGCTGCAATCAGTTACGGATGCCCGCGGACAGGTGCTGCACTATACTTATGATCGTAATCGCAGGGTGACGAAGGCTTCGACGACGGCAGACGGGCGCGAATACACCAATACGTTTGCGTATACCAAGGATAAGCTGACGCAGGTGAAACACAATACGTCCGATAATGCTTCGGAAGATGTTGCCTATACGCTTGCATATGATGCAGTCGGACGGCTTGAATCCGTGAAGGTTGGCACACAAACGCTGGTCGAAACGGCTTATCAGGCGGATGGCATGACGGAAAGCGTCACCTATGGCAACCGTGGACAGGTATGCTACACATATGATGACTTTAAGCGCATTGTTGGTATGCGCTATGATGACGATACGGATGACCGCTTCCAGTATACCTACGGCGCAAACGGCGAAGTTGCACGAGTGAAGGATTGCGCGCGCGACGTTTCGGTGCTGAGTGAATACGATGCTGCCAATCGTCCGCGCCGAAAGACAGTGCTTGAAGGCGACAAGCATGCGTATACGGGCGAACTGGTCTATGATGCGTATGATAATGTAAAGACCTTCAAGGAACAGGTCGGAGAGAACCGAGAAAAATACACAACCACTTTTACGCACGATGAAGAAAACCGTCCGACGCTGATGACGTTCGGGGACAACCAAACGGTGACGTATACTTATGATGGACTCGGCCGAGTAAGTGAACGCAGCGCAAATGCAGGCGGAACGGCTGTGACAACGGCGTACACCTATTTGGATGGTGCATATGGCAGCAACAGCACGACGCCGCTCGTTCGCACGATGACGCAGGCGGGGACTGAACTGACCTATACATATGATGAAACGGGCAATATCACGGGCATCAGCGACGGTCAGCAGGAAATTACCTATGTGTATGACCTGCTGGGGCAGCTGATTCGGGTGAACGACCCGTATGATACGACGGCTGGTACTGCGGGTACGACGTGGGTGTTTGCCTATGACCATGGCGGCAATATTCAGCAGAAAACGGCGTATGCGTACACGACCGGCAGCGTCGGTGCGGCTGTCAAGTGCGACACGTTCGCCTATACGGATGCGAACTGGAAGGATAAGCTGACGGCGCTCAATGGCGTAAACATTACTTATGATGAGATTGGCAATCCGCTGTCGGATGGCACTTGGCAGTACAAATGGGCACAGGGGCGGCAGATCCGGGGAATGCAGAAGAGCGGCGAAGAGGTCGCCTTTGCATATAACGCGGATGGTCTTCGTGTTCAGAAAACGGCGACTTCCACCGGTACGACGAAGTACATCATGCACGGCCGCAATCTGGTTCACCTTATTCGCGGCGACGAGAACCTGCATTTCTTCTATGATGCGCAGAACAAGCCTGCAATGGCGATTTACAACGACACCGCGTATGCGTACCTGTACAACCAGCAGGATGATGTTGTCGGCATGGTTGACAGCGAAGGGCAGTTGGTGGTAAAATATCAGTACGATGCTTGGGGTCAGCCAATCAGTACAGGAGGTGCATTAGCGGAGACGCTGGGTGCGCTGAATCCCTTCAGGTATCGCGGCTACATCTACGACGAGGAAACGGGTCTCTACTATCTGCGCAGCAGATATTACAACCCGAAGCTGAGCCGATTCATCAATGCGGATGATGTGGAAGCGCTGGGCGCTGATGGCGACATCAACGGCTACCAGCTGTTCAACTACTGCATGAACGACCCGGTGAACCGTCGAGATGAAGCGGGTTCGTGGTCGCTGCCGAACTGGGCGAAAGTGGCGATTGGCGCGGCGCTGATTGTTGGCGCGGCAGTAGTTGCTACGGTTGCAACAGGCGGTGTCGCTTGCTTTGCCTATGGCGCTGCGATTGGTGCGGCGAAAGGCGCGGTATCGGGCGCGATTGGCGGAGCCATTTCAGGCGCAATCGAAAGCCGAATCGCGACGGGAAGCTGGGACGGCGCTCTTGAAGCGGCGATTGATGGTGCCGCGGATGGTTTCCTTGGCGGCGCAATCGGCGGCTTTATTGTGGGTGGTCTCACCAGTCCGAATTGCTTTGTTGCTGGTACACCGATTCAAACGGAGAACGGCGCTGTACCAATTGAAGAAATTGTACCGGGACAGCTGGTGTGGGCAGAAAACCCTGACACGGGCGAATGCACGCTAAAGCGAGTAGTCCAACTCTTCCGGAATGAAAAGTACGAACTGGTTCATGTGCAGGTTCGTGGCGCAAAGATTACCACTACGGCGGGACATCCCTTTTTCGTACAGGGACAGGGCTGGATTTTCGCTAAGGACCTGAAGGTCGGCTATCAGCTTAAACTGTTGAGCGGCGGCACGGCGCTTGTTGAAGCCGTTGAATGGGAAGAACTTTCCGAGCCTGTTACGGTTTATAACTTCGAGGTTGAGGAGTTCCATACTTACTTTGTTGGAATCCATGGCTTTTTGGTACATAATCTATGTGTGCAAAAAACTGTCGCAGGTGACCATAATGGATACTCCGCGAGAGTGTCTGTGGGCGGTGAAGCTAACCGCCATGCTCCACATGCTCATATATTCTACAAGGCAGAAAAAATTGCCAGTGTTGATGATATGGGAAATATATTGGTGGGGAAATTAGATAGAGCAGGAAAGAAGTTTGTTAAACAGAATATAGTGCAAATCGCCGACGGTATTCACAAATATTATAAATAATGTATAACCAAAGGAGAAGTGAACATGGATATTAATAAGCTTGCACTAGAACTGCAACAAAATCAATCTGTTCGGCAGAAAATATATGCACAGTATATGAACAATCAAGACGACTTTTTCTTTCAGAATTTTCATGGCATACTGGAAGAAAAAGTCTTGTTTGAATATCTACAACATGCTCAAAAACATAAAAAGCTGATGAAACTGTTGCCGGCAATTTTGTGCTTTTCTACGCAGACGACCTTATCGGCGCGTGTTATTCGGAAAATCCAGCGCCTTCCTATAAGTGCCCGAAGAAACTGCGTGTTCTCACTTGCTCACTGCGAGCTTTCTGTTTTTCAAGCTTGCGTTTTGTTCTCAATTGTGCAAGAAATGGAACTATTCTGCTTCATTCTGGACGATATGCTCCGAAAAGAAATCTATTCACTTGCCGATGTTCAGCTGCTTGTCGGCTTCGCAAAAGGCATCAACAAATTGGTGATTCAGGACGTGCTTGCGCAGATTGAGAAGGAGCAAATACCCTTGAAAGCAAAAGAAAAGGTACAATGGCTTAGGGTGAAGGTAGGAATAGAGAAAGAAGAAAGCTCCTACTGAGTGGAGGAAGCATATGTTAGGAATTACTTTTTCCGCAGAAGCAGAACCATCAGCTGCCGAGCGAATTTCCGATTGCTTTCAGTATTTTGAATCGCGGATGGACGTGATTCGTCTGGCGAGATACTGCAAAGTGCTGGACAGCATCAAAATTATTCTTTTCACTGCGCCGGATGAAAAAGAGCGGAAGCACATCAGCTTGAAGTGGCGAGAGGCGGAAATTTGCGTCAGGCTGGACGGTGATACCTTCATGAAAGCCTCGCAGGACGAACAGCGAGACATGGTGCGAGCTGCCATTACGCGGGCGCTGGAAATCATCCGAGATCGGAGCGAGGTGAAAAACTTCCGCTTTGAGTGCAAAGAACTGCTTTATGATATGTTTCCGGATGCGTACATGACGCCGTTTATCTTTTCAACCGAATCGGAATCACCGGCAGCACAAATGATCATGGACAACTTCTGCCTAATCGAAAAGAACATGCGGGTTACGTCGCTTGCGAAGTATACGGACGCACTCGACAGCATCGGCATCATTCCAGAATGTCTATCAGAAGAATTTCTACGCACATTCGATTGCGGCAAAGATCGCAAATATATCAGCTGGAAGAAGCGCTATGCGGATATTCGGCTGCGTGTCCCGTTCCTGCCTTTTGTGCAGGCACCGAAGGAAGAACGGATGGCGCGGTGCAAGCAGATTATCCGCGATTCGCTGGAAGTTGTTGCGGCGCGGTGTCGGGCGAAGAAACTGCGCTTTGATTTGGATGAACTGCTGCGTGACCTTTTCCCGGAGGAAGCAGCTTCAATGACGCAGAAGAAAAAATAGAGAATTACAAAAGCCAACACGGTGAACAAGAAAACGGGGTGGCTGCCTCTCGATATAGGGGGCAGCCATTTCTATAAATAACAGGAGGTTATATGTCAAACATTTTATCCTCCGAGCTGATTGCGCAGTTCCAAACGGCGCTGCGCGATGGCTGGGGGTACATCTACGGCGCGTCGGGCGAAGTCTGGACGCAGGCACAGCAGAACGCCGCGAGCCGTGAACAGACAAAGAAATATGGTCAAAAGTGGGTCGGACACCGCGTGGCGGACTGCTCCGGCCTTTTTGCGTGGGCGTTTCGGAAGCTCGGCGGGTACTGCTATCACGGCAGCAACACCATGTTCCGCCGTTACAGCAGCGCATCCGGCAGGCTGTCCGCCGGGAAACGAACCGATGGCGAGCCGCTCAAACCCGGCACAGCCGTCTACAAATTCAACGCCTCGGAGGGTTATCACCATGTCGGATTGTACATCGGCGAGGGTGCGGTCATCGAAGCCAAAGGTACGGCGTATGGCGTTGTCACGTCGAAAATCGGCAGCGGATGGACGCATTGGGGCGAACTGAAAGGCGTGGATTACGCCGAAAAAGGAGAACAAATTGCAATGAGTCATACTATTTTCGGATTCAACTGCGCCATCTGCTTGCGCCTTTTTGATTCTGTCGTCCGCTCATTCCACTTAGCGTAGCGCTGCTACGCTGCGTTTCATTCGCGTTAGCCAGAATACAAAAATTCGCGGCGCATCTTGGCTCATTTTCATCCGAAAATAGTATAAACCGAAATTAGCGGTCGTGACGACGGCATCCGGCAGCCTGAACATGCGCAAAACGGCGAGCAAGTCCGCCGAAGTGATTACGAAAATCCCGCAGGGCGCAACCGTAACTGTTCTTATGGAAGCGGATGACTGGTGGCGCGTGCAGTACAAAAACAGCACCGGCTGGTGCGCGGCGGAGTTCCTCACGAAACAGGAAAATGCGGATAATCAGGCGCGGATGAGCATCCGAATCGTCGATAGCGCTGGCAACGTGTTTGAACCTGTGGGTGATTTTGCTGTGAAGGTGGCGAACGCAGATGTGGGCGATTCTTGAACAGATGCGCGACCACGCGACAACCATCGCTGGACTTGTGACGGCGCTGACGCTGATGTACAGATGGTTTCGGAAGCCGATGAAGCAGCTGATTGCAAGGGAACAGCAGCAGGAGGAAGATCTTGCGATTCTGACGTGGGCGTTTTTGCAGAATGCGCATGACAATTATACGCGGCAGGGCTGGTGTACTGCGGCGGAGAAAGAGCAGGTGCTGAATATGCACAAAAGTTACGCGGCAAAAGGACGAAATCACCTGTCCGCAAGCTACGAACAGGACATTCTTGCTCTGCCGGAAACGCCGCCGGAAGGGAGGCGGGGCAAATGACGAAGCAGAAAGCATACGTCCAGTTCAGCAAACGAATTGTTTTTTGGTCACTATTGCAGTGACAGTGATTTCGCTGCTGGCGATGGTGCTGTGCTTTTTCCGCAGCGACACGGAAGCGCTGGTTAGCACGGTTCGGACATATATCAACTACGCGACGATTGTTTTCGCAGCGTACAGCGGCAACTCGGTGTTCGAGAAGTGGCTGAC
>ULWY01052550.1_pt1 | contig 11970 bp, 6 predicted proteins | sample 1960761 | NCBI WGS metagenome assembly ULWY01 (sample SAMEA4835824, study PRJEB28245) | human gut metagenome | biome: gut microbiome; material: fecal sample | place: Denmark | collected 2008
CAATCTGCTGCGTTATGAAACCAGCGAACTATAAAAATCTCCCATTGCGCAAATAGGTTGCATAGCAGGATTATACCTTTGCGCTCGAAATCGAAGTGCGATGAGCAAAGTCTTGCATAATCCATTGATTTGAGTAACTTTGCTGTCGCCTTCGGGCAAACATTATCATTCATACAATGCTGAAACAGACAACCAACATATCCGCAATCACTTGGCGCCATGGCTTTCACAGCCATAGCGAGAGTTGCTTTACATTTGCGTTTAGCAACCATCGACGCTATGCTGATGGACTGAGCCGACGACATTGTAGATATATGGGTTGATACTCTGACAATCGACAACAAGGAATATAAGTCGGGAAGTCCACAACGCTTTCCGACTTTTTTGTGCCCTGCCCGGGCTCGACTCCTTGTTGTGGCATGGCACTCCAAAATCAAAATTCAGTATGGACAACGATTTTTACCACAGCCATGCCAGTAAACAAAAACGCACTTATAAGATACAAGACCCTCAACAGATGCTTGAGGAACAAATACAGACGGTGGACTCTCGATGACCTTGTCGAGGCTTGCTCCGACGCTCTCTACGAGATGGAGGGCATCACGCGGGGAGTTTCTGTCAGAACCGTTCAGGCAGACCTGCAAGTGATGCGGTCGGACAAACTCGGCTACAACGCTCCGATTGAAGTCTACGATAACAAATACTACAGATATTCTGATCCCGACTATTCCATCTCCGATTCACCCATCGATGACGAGATGTACGAGCTTGTCACTGAAACGGTAGACAAACTGAAAGCATGCGACACGTCTGCCATCCCTTCTGAACTCACCATCTTACTCTCGAAGGTGAAGGACAAACTGATGCTCCTCTTATAAACCAAAGGCTTCGGCTTGATGAGAATCATCTTGCCGGAGCCTTTGTCATTTGGAGATGAGGGTGAAAGACCGGGCTCGAACCGGTGACCTCCAGATCCACAATCTGGCGTTCTGACCAACTGAACTACTGACACCATGTAATTGGCGGGAGCAGAAGGATTCGAACCCTCGACTTTCGGTTTTGGAGACCGACGTTCTACCGGCTGAACTATACTCCCCTATAGTTAAGTGGGCACTCGTGGAGTCGAACCACGTTCTCAGGATTTTCAGTCCTGCGCATACACCAAGTCTGCCAAGTGTCCATGGCTAGTGATGAGGGTGGGAATCGAACCCACAACCTGATGCTTCGTAGACAACCGCTCTGATCCAATTGAGCTACCTCACCATTTTTGCGGAAGCAGCAGGATTCGAACCTGCGGAACCTTTAAAGGGTTCGGTGCGTTAGCAGTGCACTGGTTTCGACCGCTCACCCATGCTTCCTTTCGTTTGACAATGCAAAAGTAGAAGGCCGACCTGCAGCCTATCTGCGTAACCTGGACTTTCTTCAAAAAAAGTCCTTTTTTCTATCAACAATCATTCTTCCGTGCCAACTTAATGGCGTAACTTTACACCACTATTTTATCCTATTACTCATTTATCCTACGTGAATCATGAAGAAACTTGCAATGCGGTGTCCGGCAGACTGCCCCTAATTCAAAGCAACCATATTTCTGGTCAGTTTGTTTTCTTGACTCCGTTTTCTTCCCATATTTTTACTACATTCGCCTAGCTTACACTGAGAGTCGCTATGAAACAAACACACAACCGATACTGGTCGGCTACATGGACCGCCCTGCTCCTTCTGCTAATATCCATCACGAACATACACGCACAACCCCTCTGCCGGATTCAGCACTATTCGGTCAATGACGGATTATCACAGAGTTTCGTCCAACGAATGGTACAATCTGACGACGGACTGCTGTGGTTCGGTACATGGGACGGACTGAACTGCTACGACGGATATTCCTTCACGACCTATAACAGGGTGTCACCCGGAGGCACGGCACTCAGCACCAACAGACTGACGGACATACAAATCGGGGCTGACGGAGACTTGTGGTGCTCCACCTACGATGCGTGGAAAACACCTATGTGCTGCCCAAGGGAATAGTCTGGTTCCTCTGTCAGGACGGACGCCTCTTCCGGCTTGATATGCAGAAGTTCAGGGACGGAGGCGAAGGCATCGCCGAACATCCCATGAAAGGCAAACGGATTTACCGCATCCATCAGGATGCCGACGGCAACGAATGGTTGCTCACGGATCAGGGTATCGAAATCGTAGGTAACCGGTCCATCAATGCCCCCGACCTCATCTTCCGGCATATCAAGGAGCGCAACGGACACACCTATCTGGTCTCTGAAGGCGGCGAACTGTTCGTCTTCCGTCAGCAAAAAGGCGACTTCGAACGGCTTGCAACTCCGGGAAGCTCCGAACCCGTCACCTCCCTGAAGAATCTCGGACGCGATACCCTCCTCTTACAAACACCTCATTCACTGACTTTCTATGCCTGTAAAAGCGGTACGGCATCGACCTTCCACACGGCAGATGTCGGACGGGCGGAAAGCACCATCAACCAAGTCCATACAGACAAGAAGGGAATCTGCTGGATACTGCTCAATCCGCATGAGATGCTCCGTCTGAACCCACAGACGGGAGACAGCCGTCTCTATGCACTTCCACCGTCCACATTCCGTAACCGTGCCCGTCAGAGCCGCAGCCTGGTGTTCAACGACCCGCACGGCATGCTATGGGTCATCCCCGAGCACGAAGCGCTCTGCTACTACGATGCCGGCACGGACTGCTTCCGTACCTACCTGCGCAACCCGGAAGACCCTTCATCCTCCTATGTGCCTTTCATCCGCTACAGCCTGCTTGACCGGCAAGGCAACCTGTGGTATGCACCCTATACGGGGTTGGAGAAGGTCTCTTTCCTCCCCCACTTCTTCACCCTGCACACGCTGGAGAAGGAGATGGACATCCGCAGCTTCCTGAACGACCGTCAGGGGAACCTGTGGGTCGGTTCGCAGAATGGCACCCTGCGGATTTACCAGCATGGGGACAAACGACCGCTCTATGTCACACCGCAAGGCAAGCTCACCACACAGCCTTCTGCCTTCCCCGGAGGAGCATACGCTCTGCTTCAGGCACGCAACGGCGACATCTGGCTGGGAACGAAGGAAGCAGGGCTTTACCGACTGCGACCTTCAGGGCCCGGCATTTCACCGTCAGTCACTACACTCCCGAACCAAGCAACCCCTACAGCCTGAGTGCCAACAGCGTGTACGCCCTGTGTGAAGACAGCCGGGGGCGCATCTGGGTTGGCACTTTCGGCGGAGGGCTGAACCTGGTCCAGGAGCATGCTGACGGACAGGTACAATTCATCCATCGGGGCAATGTATTGAAAGGCTTCCCCCTCAAGGATGCCCGCATCCGCTGTCTGAAAGAGTCGCCCGACAGCATCCTGCTGGTAGGAACAACCGACGGACTGATTGCCTGCCGCACGTCCTTCCGCCATCCGGAGGACATCATCTTCCGGCATCACCGGCACATCGGGGGCGGCCGGACCTCACTCAACAGCAACGACATCATGGATGTCTTCATTCCTTCCAGCTCGGGGACAGACAGGCAGGAAGCCTGCATCCTCAGCTTCACGGGCGGACTGAACTTCGCCTGCACAGACTCGCTCATGCAGACACGGACGACCTTCCGCCACTTCACGACACAAGACGGGCTTCTGTCCAACCTGGTGCATGCCATGACGGACGACGGCAAAGGGCATTACTGGGTGGTGGCTGAGAACGGACTCACCCAACTCGACCCGCAAACAGGACTGACCGTGAACTACCGCAGCGACCGCTTCGGGAACGAACTGAAGTTTGCCGAAACCGTCCCCCTGCTCCGGGGTGACACCCTGTTGCTGGGCACCAACCTCGGCGTGCTCTCGCTCCGCCTCAACGAACTTCCGCAAGACACTTACACGCCCGCCATTGTCCTGACCGAGATGCGTGTGCAGGGACAACCGCTCCACCGCGATGCCAACCGCATCGACGTCCTCACGCTCTCCCCGGAACAGCGCAACATCTCCTTCCGTTTTGCTGCCGTCGACTTCGTTAACTCTTCCACCATCCAATACGCCTACCGGCTGAGGGGACTGGAAGAACAGTGGAATGAGGTCGGGAACACACGCTCCGCCAGCTACATGAATCTCCCGGCTGGAGAGTATACCCTGGAGATACGTTCCACCAACAGCAACGGGGTGTGGATGGACAACACACGCAGCCTGCGCCTTGTCGTGGAACCGAAGTTCACTGAGACGGCGTGGGCGTGGGCGCTCTACGTCCTGCTCTTCCTGCTTCTCGTCGGCACTGTCGGCTATGTGCTCTTCTACATCTACCGCTTGTGCCACCGCATTGACATGGAACAGCAACTCGCCGACATCAAGCTCCGTTTCTTCACCGACATCTCCCACGAGCTGCGGACGCCCCTTACCCTCATCGCCGGCCCTGTCGAGGAAGCCGACCTCATCGCACTGCTCAGGCAGGTGATGCTCCACTTCCGCGCCATGGCGGAAGCCAAGCACATCGCCTTCACCCTCTCCTCGCCGGTGGACAGCCTCACGATGTGGCTCGATACGGACAAGGTGGAAAAGGTCTTCTTCAACCTCCTCTCCAATGCCTTCAAGTACACACCGGACGGGAAGTCCGTCAGCATCGAAGTGTCCCTTTCCGACCGTACCGTGAGCATCGCGGTGGCAGACCGGGGCATCGGCATCGACGAACAGCACCGCAAGATGCTCTTCCACCGCTTCGAGAACTTCACGCACAGCGACATGATGCATCCCTCCTCGGGCATCGGACTCTCCATGGCACGGGAGATGGTCGGCCTGCACCACGGGCACATCGATGTGGAAAGCCAGGTCGGCGAGGGAAGCCGCTTCACTGTCACCCTCCCGCTCAGCCGCTCCGCTTATGAACACGATGAGCACACGGAGTTCATTCTCCACGACGGCACGGCTTCCGCCTCTCCGCAGGACAGCGACAAGGGGAACCGGGAAGCGGAAGACAACGGAGACAACGAACGCCTGACCCTCCTCGTGGTGGAGGACAACGACGAGCTGCGCCTCTTCCTGCGCAACATCCTCTCTGCCGACTACCGCGTCATTGAGGCTACGGACGGGAAACAGGGACTGGAACTCGCCTGCGAACACATCCCCGACCTCCTCATCACCGACGTGATGATGCCCGTCATGGACGGACTGGAGATGGTCAGCCGGATAAAAGCGGACCGCACCGTCTGTCACATCCCCATCATCATCCTCTCCGCCAAGTCCTCCCTCGACGACCGCATCGTCGGACTGGAACGGGGCATCGACGACTACATCACCAAGCCTTTCAGCGCCACGTACCTCAAGACGCGCATCCGCACACTCATCCGCCGACGGCAGGAGTTGCAGGAGTTCTACCGGGCACGCTTCCAGCCCCACCCCGAGGAGACAGCTGCCCCGGCAGATGCAGAGTCCGCTCCGACCGCATACGAGCCCAAGCGCCCACAGCTGGAGTCACTCGACGACCGCTTCATGGAGCAGGTCATGGAGTGCATCGAGCAGAACATGGACAACCAGGACTTCGAAATCGAGACCCTGGCGGAACACCTCTTCATGAGCCGCACCGTGTTCTACCGCAAACTCAAGTCCATCACCGGGATGACGCCCGTAGCCTTCGTCGGCGAGATGCGCATCAAGCGTGCCCTCCAACTCATGGAGGACGACGGACTGACCATCTCGCAGGTCGCCTACATGACAGGGTTCAACTCGCCGAAGTACTTCAGCAAGGTCTTCAAGAAGGCCGTCGGATGCACACCCAGCGAGTATAAAGAGCAGAAAAAGGGGAATGACGAATAATTTCCCCTTTTTCACCAATAACTACCCCTCCAAAACGGATGAATGACGTAACTTTACACCGACATTTTTACCTCATTACTCATTTATCCTACGTGAATCATGAAGAAACTTGCAATGCTATGTCTGGCTGCCTGCCTGTCAGGAATGACACAGGCACAGACTGCCACCGGACCGCTCCCCTATCAGAACAGTGAACTCTCCCCGGACCAACGCGCCGAGGACCTGCTGGGAAGGCTTACCCTCGAGGAGAAAGTACTCCTGATGCAAAACAACTCAAAGGCTATTCCACGGCTGGGCATCAAGCCTTACGAATGGTGGAACGAAGCCCTTCACGGGGTCGCCCGTGCGGGACTTGCCACCGTCTTCCCCCAGTCCATCGGCATGGCAGCCTCGTTTGATGACGACTTATTATATAAGGTGTTCGATGCCGTGTCCGACGAAGCACGCGCCAAGAACCGCATGGCAAACGAGCGAGGTTCCTACCGACGCTACCAGGGACTCACCTTCTGGACGCCCAACGTGAACATCTTCCGCGACCCGCGCTGGGGACGCGGACAGGAGACGTACGGTGAAGACCCTTACCTGAGCGGACGCATGGGCGTCGCCGTCGTACGAGGCATCCAGGGACCGAACGACACGAAGTGGAACAAGGCGCACGCCTGCGCCAAGCACTTTGCCGTACACTCGGGTCCGGAGTGGTGCCGACACAGCTTCAATGCCGAGAACATCCCCTTCCGTGAACTCTGGGAGACCTATCTGCCCGCCTTCAAGGACCTCGTGCAGAAGGCACGCGTCAAGGAGGTCATGTGCGCCTACAACCGCTTCGAGGGAGACCCCTGCTGCGGCAGTGACCGACTGCTCCACCAAATCCTGCGCAATGAGTGGGGGTACGACGGCATCGTGGTGACCGACTGTGGCGCCGTGTCCGACTTCTGGCAGAAGGGCAAGCACCATGTCTACCCCGACGCCGGACATGCCTCGGCTGCCGCTGTCGCCAACGGGACCGACCTGGAGTGCGGGAGCAACTTCGAGTCACTCGTAGACGCCGTCCGTCAGGGACTCGTACCCGAAGAGAAAATCAACAACTCCGTCCGTCGGCTGCTGAAGGCACGCTTCGAGCTGGGCGAAATGGAACCGGAGCACCCCTTTGCCGACATCCCCGACTCCATCGTCGACTGTCAGGCACACCGCGACCTGGCCCTACGGATGGCACACGAGACGATGGTCCTGCTCCAGAACCGCGGCAACGTGCTTCCGCTAAAGAAGAATGCCACCGTGGCCCTCGTCGGCCCGAACGCCAACGACTCGGTGATGCAGTGGGCGAACTACAACGGCACGCCCTCACACACCGTGACCCTCCTGCAGGCACTGCGCAAACGTCTGCCCGAGCACAAGGTCATCTACGAACCGCTCTGCGGGCACACCGAAGGCTGCGTCTGGAACAGCCTCTTCACGGACTGCTCGATGGACGGCAAGCCGGGATTCGCCGCCACCTACTGGAACAACCGGGAGGCAAAGGGTGAGGTCGCAGCCACCGACCAGGTCGAGACGCCTTTCCACTACAGCGGAGAGGGTGCCACCGCCTTTGCCGCCGGGGTCAACCTGAAGGACTTCACCGGACGCTACGTCAGCATCTTCCGCCCCGACCACTCGGGCACCGCGCAATTCCGCCTCTCGACCAACGGGCGGGTGAAATTCTTCATCGACGGACAGGAAGTCTGCGAACAGTACAACCTGAAGAACCCCGCCAACGTACACGCCTTCCCCTTCGAGGCGGGCAAGGAATACCGCATCGAGCTTGCCTTCGAGCAGGTGAAGGACAACCCGTTCCTGAACTTTGACCTCGTCGAGGAGCAGGCTCCCGACATGAAGGCGCTCATCAAGCGGCTGAAAAAGGCGGACGTCATCATCTTCGCCGGCGGCATCTCTCCCCTGCTGGAAGGGGAAGCCATGAGCGTGTCTGCCGAAGGCTTCAAAGGCGGAGACCGCACGAGCATCGAGCTGCCGAAAATCCAGCGCGACATGATTGCCTCCCTCAAGCAGGCAGGCAAGAAGCTCGTCATGGTCAACTTCTCCGGCTCTGCCATGGGGCTGAAGGCCGAAGCCGCCCACTGTGATGCCATCCTCCAGGCGTGGTATCCGGGACAGGAAGGCGGAACGGCGGTTGCCGACGTACTCTTCGGCGACTACAACCCCGCCGGCCGTCTGCCTGTCACGTTCTACGCCGACGACACACAGCTGCCCGACTTCCTCGACTACTCGATGCGCGGACGCACCTACCGCTACTTCACCGGACGCCCGCTCTTCGCCTTCGGACACGGACTGAGCTACACGACCTTCTCCTACGGCGAGGCGAAGGCGGACAAGCAGGAACTGGCATACGGCGACACCCTGCGCGTGACTATCCCCGTTACGAACACCGGCAAGAGCGACGGCGACGAGGTGGTACAGGTCTATCTGCGCCGTCCGGGTGACAGCGAAGGCCCGCTGAAGGCACTCCGCGGCTTCCGTCGGGTGAACATTGCCCGGGGCGAGACACGCGAGGTGGTCATCGAACTGCCGTACGAGAACTTCCAGTGGTTCGACACGCAGACCAACTCGATGCACCCGATGGAAGGTGACTATGAGGTGCTCTACGGCGGAAGCTCCGAAGATGCCGCACTGAAGAGCCTTCCGGTGAGCATCCGCTGAGCCTGCTGCTGACAACGGTTATGAACGATTTGAGTTTAAAGGAACGAAGGGGATAAGCTTGAGCACTTATCTCCTCGTTCTTTTGTTTGGAGACACGGATGACAATCACGCTGTTTTTTGACACTTCCGCCCTCCAGGCATACCAACGACACAGCTTTCCGCTTATCTTTGCAGGACAACCAATCTGAAAAACACGAGCACTATGAAGAACAACTCCAAGCGGCGCATCCCGTACCTTCTCCTGACGGGACTTCTCTGCCTGTGCGGCAGTGGGACCTGCGCCGGTCCTCAAACAGCAGAAGACCTTCCAGACGAGACACGCCTTCTCGCCTTTCCGGGTGCCGAGGGCTTCGGACGTTACGCCGTCGGCGGACGAGGCGGACAGGTGTACCATGTCACCACACTGGCCGACGGCGACCAGCCCGGAACCTTGCGGCACGCCGTCGAACAGACGGGAGCGCGCACCGTGGTCTTCGATGTCGCCGGAACCATCCGACTCGACCGTCCGCTACGCATCCGGCACGACAGCCTGACTGTCGCCGGACAGAGCGCACCGGGCGACGGCATCTGCATTGCCCGCCACGCGGTGAACATCGACGCCAACGAGGTGGTCATCCGCTACGTACGCTTCCGTGTGGGCAACGAGGGCGGCGGTGAACCCGACGGACTGGGCGGCTGCGACCACCGCAACATCATCGTCGACCACTGCACCGTCAGCTGGTCTGTCGACGAGACCTGCTCGGTCTATGGAAACACCGACGCCACCGTGCAGTGGTGCCTCATCTCCGAGAGCCTCCGCACGGCAGGACACAAGAAGGGGCGTCACGGCTACGGCGGCATCGTGGGCGGAAACCGCATGTCGTTCCACCACAATCTCATGGCACACCACGAAAGCCGCGTGCCCCGTCTGGGCCCGCGCCCCGGCACACAGGACCGCGAATACGTGGACATGCGCAACAATGTGTTCTACAACTGGGCGGGTAACGGATGTTACGGCGGCGAAGCCATGCGGGTGAACATTGTCAACAACTACTACAAGCCGGGACCTGCCACGCCGGACCGGGGCAGCATCGCTTACCGCATCTTCGCTCCCAACATACGCACGACGGCCTACTGCCACCGTCCGGATGGCAGCCCCAACAGCTGGGCACCGATGGAGCACGTCTGGGGAAAGTTCTACATCGACGGCAATGTCATGGAGGGCCATGCCGACGTCACTGCCGACAACTGGACACGGGGCGTCTACGAACAGGTACGTCCCGAGTCGAACGACGGGCTGTGGAACGACGCCGTGCGCGACTCCATCCGTCTGCATGAACCACTGCCCTACGGCGAAGTGACGACCCACAGCGCCGAGGAGGCGTACCGCCTGGTACTTGCACACGCCGGCTGCTCGAAGGTACGCGACACGCTTGACCTCCGCATCGTCGAGGAGACACGTACGGGCACTGCCTCGTGCATCGGCTCGGTGACTCCCGATGCCGGACAGGCTCCCGGACTCATCGACCTCCCTGCAGATGCCGGCGGCTATCCCGAACTGACTGCCACTGCCGGTGAAACGGAAGCGTTGAAGGACAGCGACGGCGACGGCATGCCCGATGCCTGGGAGAAGGCTCACCGCCTGAACCCTGCCGATGCTGCTGACGGACGCGCCTGCACCCTGAGCAGCGAAGGCTACACCAACCTGGAAGTCTATCTGAACGGACTGGTGGAGAAGCAGGAATAAGGGGCTGCGGGATTCCCGGTAAAGGGACGCCGCAATGTCCCTGTGTGCTTCGGAAGAGATTTTTTTGGCACCAAGTTGCGGCGATATCGCAACTTTTCCGTTACTTTATTCGTCTAATAGAAAGAACCAATCAATAAAAGGAGGAGAAGGACTATGAAGAATCTCTATCGGATGCTCGTCGGACTGATGGCACTCACGGTATTGAGCAGCGCCAGCGGCTGCCGCGCATTCAGCAACCAGACAAGTCAGGAAGTGCCCAGTGAGGCTAAAGCAAAGAAGAACTACTATGTCGCACCGTTCGAAGCCATCGAGGTGAACGGTGTAGTCAACGTCTCGTTCTCGCAGAGTGACAAGACCGACGTGGAAGTCACGGGACCGGAGAACTACCTGCCCTTTGTGGTCATTGAGTCGCACGACGGGGTCCTGAAGGTCAACACCAAGAGCATCGGCAACAAGCGTGCCGGGAAAGGACTGGAAATCAAGATTGCCGCTCCGACACTGAACCACCTGTCGAACCGTGGTGTGGGCGATTTCAAGACGACCTCACCCCTGAAGGCCGACCGCCTCGTCATCGAGAACTCCGGCGTGGGCAGCGTGCGCCTGTCGGGACTCGACTGCCAGAGTGTGGAAGTGGAGAACTCCGGTGTCGGCGACCTTCGACTTTCCGGCAAGACCGACAAGGCAAGCTATGAGTCGAGCGGCGTCGGCGACGTACATGCCAAGGAGCTCAAGGCCAAAGACGTCAACCTCAACCACAGCGGCGTAGGCGACATCACCTGCTCCGCCTCCGGGACCATCCGCATCCGCGCCAAGGGCGTGGGCAACGTGAAGTACTACGGTAACCCACAGGTGCTCAGCCTGTCGAAGTCGAGCGTCGGGGCGGTTATCGGGAAGTAGCCCGGCCAGTCCGTATCAATAACAGGAGGGTGTATCGTGATGAGCGGTGCACCCTCTTTGTGTATCCATGCTTTGTGACAAATCCTCCGGGCATTTGTGTCTAATCGGGTAAGCACAAGCCTTCAATCAGGTAAGCACAGGTGCTTGACATACCTAAGTATCATACTTAGCCTACCAAAGTATTATACTTAGGCTACCAAAGTATTATACTTTGACCACCTAAGTATTATACTTTGGTCTATCAAACTACTATGTTTGCCAAGTCAAACACTTGTGTTTGGCGAGTCAAACCAATGTGTTTGCCCGGTCAAACACTTATGTTCCATCCGTCGGACGATTGTGTTTGCCGGGACAAAGTCCGGACAAGGGAAGGAGCATCAGGCACCGTCAGATGAAAAAAAAAGGGTGCACCGTGTGTAACGATGCACCCTCCTTTTATCTGATTATCAACTGATGCTTAAGCGTCGATGTTCGCGTAGGTGGCATTGCTCTCGATGAACTCGCGGCGCGGCCCTACGTCGTCACCCATGAGCATGGAGAAGATGTAGTCTGCCTCGGCGGCGTTCTCGATGTGTACCTGCTTGAGGAGACGACGTTCGGGGTCCATGGTTGTCTCCCACAGCTGTTCCGGGTTCATCTCACCCAAACCTTTGTAGCGTTGCGTATGGATGCCGCTCTCGCTGCCACCGCCGTACTTCTCGATGAAGCGCAGACGGTCCTCCTCAGTGTAGCAATACTCCTTGACCTTGCCCTTGGTGCAGAGGTAGAGGGGCGGCGTGGCGATGTAGAGATACCCTTCCTGGATGAGCTGCGGCATGTAGCGGTAGAAGAGCGT
>ULWY01085243.1_pt1 | contig 11969 bp, 16 predicted proteins | sample 1960761 | NCBI WGS metagenome assembly ULWY01 (sample SAMEA4835824, study PRJEB28245) | human gut metagenome | biome: gut microbiome; material: fecal sample | place: Denmark | collected 2008
GGGATGGGGACTGGCAAGGTGTCGCATACATACGTCGTGGAGTAAGTACAGTCGTTTGCCGGTACACATACGATTCTCTCGGACAGCTCATCCGCGAAGACAACAGCGTACTTGGCAAAACGTACGTATGGACATATGATAAAGCGGGCAATATTCGCAGTCGTGAGACATATGCGTATACTACCGGTGATCTCGATTCGGTCCAGAATACGGTAATATACGGTTACGATACCGGTAACTGGGGCGATTTGCTTACTTCGTTCAACGGTCAGAGCATAGCATATGACGGCATAGGCAACCCCGGGACATGGAACGGAAGCGCCCTTACATGGCAGGGCAGACGGCTCATGTCGTACGGCTCTAATACTTATACCTATAACGCAGACGGTATAAGAACGAGCAAGACTGTAAACGGTGTCAAACACATATATCACCTCTCCGGAACGCAGATACTCAGTGAAGAGTGGACGGAGGGCAATGTTCAGCACATATTGATATTTGTCTACGATGCATCGGGAAATCCGATAGGCATGTCGCACTATGAAAACGGTGCGCAGCGCGGGACATATGTCTTTGTGAAGAATATTCAGGGTGATGTTATCGGCATATATGATGATGAAGGCACTTGCCTCGTCACGTATACATACGATGCCTGGGGCAATGTTACCGTATCGTATTCTAACGGCGGTGCCTCAACTGCAGCAAGATATAATCCGTTCCGTTACAGAGGTTATTACTACGATAACGAAACCAGCCTCTACTACCTCAACAGCAGATACTACGATCCCAATGTAGGCAGATTCCTTAATGCGGATGGTTCTGTAAACGCCAACGGCGACCTCATCGGATTCAATATGTTCGCGTATTGCGGAAATAATCCGGTGATGTGGCGTGACCCGTCCGGTACGTATTGTGTTAGACTGGCTGACGACATGACGATGAGTCTGATCAACTTGTCGTTTGCGCTTGCTTGCATTGGAACCGGTTATTTGGCATGGACCAGTGCGACCGGAAAATTATCTCGTTCTTCGACCAGTTTCCCGATTGCTGATATTGATGTAATAGATGTAGTCAAGCCTGTTTGGCGTAGTAAAAATAGGGAAGTTGCCATAGCTGATGAGGCGGAGAAGGTCGCAACCGATGTTTCGACTGCTCAACATGGGAAATATTACGGAGCACATGCATTGGACAAAAATAGTGCCCTAATACCATTAACATCGCCAATGACGCTCGAAGAGGCTATTGCTTGGATAGATACGGTGTGTATTATGAGAGGTTATGGCGACGTAAGCATGGATAGTACTCATATATGGGGTGTATATACTGTTAATCAGTCTGATGCGCGGATACTTGCGAGTGCTGTCGGGGCTGCTCCGTATGTCGATGGACCGCATAGTGCTGCTGGCTATATGCATTACCACATTAAAGGGAAAAAACTCAGGGGATTCAAGAGTTTTCATGTATGGTTTTCAATGAGGGGTATATAATGAAAGAATATTATTTTATAACTTACGACTATGTAGATGGTGCACATATTTATTACGATATAAAAGGTGACGATCTGCAAGAGCTTATAAACGTTTGCGTCAAATATTGTACTGTGCTCAGCTTAACATACTGGCCGGGGCAGGAAAGCGTACGTGAAAAATTTCGCAAGTATGAGCTTAGCGAAGAGGAATCGCGCCCGTTTGCCGCAGTTGCAACATGGCGGGCGTACAACGATGACTTTACAACAGTCAATATTTTTTACAGGATATGCCCGGAGCTTATTGATGAATTTCTGAAAATGAGCGATGGTCGCTTAACCGGGTGGTGCAGGTTTGAAGATGAGAACTATCCTGAGGATCCGTCATTTTTCCGTGAGGATGCAAGTGTATTTTTCAATCCGGTGGTTCATGAAGGACTTTACTTTCTTCATCCAAGAGACGATGAGGACGTAAGCAACATAGTTTGTCATCCGGGGTGGTGTGTCAACACACGTGGCAATAAGTTACTCACGATAGATTTCGATAAATTGAAACCATGATCAGCAATATTGTTTGTGCTTGAACAAGCCAAACCGTAAATGGAGTGAAGCAAATTTATCACCTCATAGGTACACGTATACCTGAAAAGGGCGAACCGTTGGTGGTTATAAGACTCTAACTTTCATTCCCCCCCGCCGTGCCATTGGCACGGCGGGGATGGACAAGGCATCACAACATCGGTTCGGTCCAGAATACGGTAATATACGGTTACGATAATGGCAGCTGGGGCGATCTTCTCATATCGTTCAACGGTCAGAGTATAGCATATGACGGCATAGGCAATCCCGGGACATGGAACGGCAACGCCCTTACATGGCAGGGCAGACGGCTCATGTCGTACGGCTCGAATACCTATACCTATAATGCCGAAGGTATAAGAACAAGCAAGACCGTAAACGGAGTAGAGCATATATATCACCTTTCGGGTACCCGTATACTTGACGAGGAATGGACCGATGGAAATACCCGCCATCTCATGGTGTATGTTTACGATGCATCCGGTCAGCCGATAGGCATGTCGCACTATGAAAGAGGAAACAAAATGCATAAAAACACAATTATAGCTGTAATAATTGCTACCGTCATATTGATTTTGAGCGTCGTGTGCGTTGTGAATATTATAAAATATACCTCAATTAAAAATATATGTGATGAAATCAAAGCGGGTGAAAATATAAACACACATATTGGAAACGGTGTGTCCGCGCCCGTATGGCTTGACGATTTTTTTGTCGCTACCGGACTTGGTGAGGTGAGGATACCGCTCGTTGAAGCTTGTTATTACGGTAATATGCAGGCGGTGCAGGTATTGCTTAACAACGGTGCCGATCCGAATTATGGGATAAAAGGTCACTTGACGCCGATCGATGCGGTGCTTATCAGAAAACGTGATCACACTCTCACCATGAAAATGCTTGAGATACTCATTGATAACGGTGCCGATGTTAATTTGACCGCATGTGACAGCCAACCGCTTTTTAACGTTGCGGATATGTTGAGATGGGGAAATCCCGAATATAATGCCGAATATGAAGAGATCATTTGCCTTTTCCTGAAGAGCGGTGCCGGTATTCGCGCGACCGCGGGGGAGTATGAAGGCAATACCGTGCTTCATTACGCCGTCAGAGGAACGAGCGCGGAGTTCGTAGACGAGCTGATACGTGATTATTTTGATGATGTCGATCCAGTTGGCATGAACGGAGAGACTCCGCTTATCGACACCGTAAAATACCATTCCGCATTGCGTGATCCCGAGTTATGTGCCGAAATAATAAAAGTTCTGCTTGACCGCGGCGCCGACAAAAATGCCGTGGATGACAACGGCAAGAACGCTTACGATTATGCGATGGAAAAAGGACTCAATTCACTTGCCGAAATGCTGAAGCCGTAAGCCGGTTTTATTATGGCAGAATATTAGATTATATTTTTCACTGCACATAATGTTCGGGTTCGTTAGCTGGATGGCTGGTATTATGGCAATACATTCTTTTCCTAAAAGAGGTTTGCCCCCGTAGCCGTGCCAATGGCACGGCGCGGGGCGATAGTAAAAAGCGGCTACACTTACCTGAACTACGAGGACGGAGGCTGTTCCGAAGCTACGCTCATGCACTCGACAAGACTCGGCGGCGGAGTCGGTCCTGCATTACCGGCGCGCATGGCGTGTGTTCATATAAAAATACGACCGCAGGAGGCGGAGAAAAGACATGACAAAGAAAGTAATGCTTATATACAGGATAATAATATTGATCCCGTATGTGAATCTCATGTCCTTTTTCGTATGGGCTATCCACCTGACATATTGTTTGATAGCGACGCCGATGAAGAAGATATCCGACGTTATTATAAGACCGGCGCTTTCACTGCTGGCAATGGTAGCGGCGTGGAAGGTAGTGAGTATCATCTACGGTGCAATAACAAACGGCGGGGGTGGATCAGCCGCGGCAGGTATTTTGTTTATTTACTTTGCAGGTCTGGCGGTCGGCATCGTGTGTTACATAAGCTCGGCGCTGACTCAAAAGCAAAGAGAGAAAATACTGTCTGAAAAAAACGACGAGGAGTAAGAAGAATGAAGACGAAGGGCATTTTGAGCATACTTTTGGCTTTGGCAATGGCGGTCGGTCTTTGCGGCTGTACGGTGATACACGGCAAGCTGAAGGTAGAGATAAAGGACAAAAACGGGGATGATACCGGTCTTGCGGTGATAAAGGACAGCGACATTTGCGCTAACGATTATGAATCATACTGCTTTGTCTACGGATACTCGGGCGATAATGTCAAAAGCATGCCCGGTGAAGATGACGATTTTCAGGATAATTCTAACGTGGAGGTCATGGCAAAGACTCCGTATTCGGGCGTCGGCGTCATTATGAGGACCTACGGGAGAGACGACACGATAGATTTCACCGTTACATCCGAGCTTACAAAGGGAAATTTACGCATCGTACTGCTTGACGAAGATATGCAGATGATTCACGATTTTGCGCTCGGCGGCGAGGACTTGTTCACAGTTACCGGAGCGCTGGGAAAAGTATACGAGATACGCATCGCCGGAGAAAGCGCGAAATTTACCATCGAGGCATCACGCGTTATGACATACGCGGAGTGACAGCGGAAAGCCGCGCATATCAGACGGCAGATATTATTGAGCGTTTTGACCGACTGAATTGAAGGGAAAAGATGAAATGTATGGGCTTACTGTTTACTTTCCGCAAAGGAAGTACTGTTATGCGCATGAAGGCTTGGGGCGCGGCGGATATCATTTTGAAAAGTGTCAGGTATGCGGTCGTAATATAGCTCATCCTTTACCGCCGACCGGGGAGGAAGGCTATATTCTTGAGGGCGGGAAACAATTCCCGGACTTTCTGGGGTATGGCGGCGGCGGTATTTATTTTATAATATCTGACAGAGTGCTGAATGCTTTTTGGGAGAATGGCGTAACAGGATTCGATCAAGCAGTTGAAGTACCTGTCTATCGAAAGTACAGACGTGAGCTTATCAGACAGGATGCTGTCTATTATTCTGTGAATATAACCGGGGCGATCGATTTCGATTTGAAGGCAATGGCATTAAAAAAGAAGAACCGTTGTCCGAGTTGTGGTCAATTTGACTGCAGCAGACAAAGACTTTATCTTATAAAAACAGTTTTTGATATGAATACATGGGATGGAAGTGACTTGTGCCGCATAGACTCCTTTCCCGGTCATATTGTATGCACTGAAAAAGTAAAAGTCGTCATTGAAAAATACCGGTTTGCAGGAGCAGAACTGCGAGCAGAGGACAGGATTTTTTGTATTTCATAGGTACTATTTCATCTGGAAAGAGAGACTATCCGTAAAAATCGGCAGGAAAATCATTTAACACAGGAGTGTATTATGTGCCGTAACTGCTTTAAATATGCTGAATATTTATCTGAGCGCGACAGGGCTGTGCTTGACATCATTTTTACTTCGGAGCTGCCGTATCTTGACTTGCTGTATAAGCAGATATCCGTTGCCGCGGTAAGCGACAGCGACTGTGTTTCAAGCTATTTTATCGATTTGTGCGTGAAAGAAGCAGTCCCGCCTATTCCGACATCGGTTTCGGTGCCTGTATCGATTGAAATATGCCCTGATTTTGAGCCGGTTTCGGCGGATCGTGAGATTTCCGAGCATTTCCGGCAGACCGGGACCGCCAGGTGGCTTGAAACGGGCGAGCAGTCCCCGGAATTCACAGTGCCGCAAGGATACGCCGACTATTACGGGATAAATATGCATTTTAAAGGCGGTATCATAAATGAGATCGAAGTGGTCAATTTTGCGGGACTCCCGATAAACTTCGATCATATAATTTCCGGCTTGTCAAGCCTGAAGCGCCTGTATAGGTACAATGATAAGAACTGGTTTGATGCTGTCGTCTCTGATGACGTATGATCAAAAGGCAATGCCTGTTTGTTTTACGCAGTCATCTGCACAGATGGACAAATGCCTTTCCCAGATAACAAAATAACAAAAATCATATTGAAAATATCGAACCTACCCCAAAAAAGCTTGAAAACAAATCGAAATGAAAGGGATAAAATGAACGGGACGACTGTAAAATTACTTTTTGCCGCGGGTGCGCTGATGCTGCTTGCGGGTGTGATATTCGCATTTATGAGACTGTGGGTCATTGCCGGGCTTATGGGTGCGGCGTCGCTCGGATGCCTTGCCGGGGCGCTGAACTTCAGAGATCACGGCGATAAAAACAGCTAAGGGCGGGGGAATTTGCTGACATGAACATTACGTTGGTTGACAGCGGCAATTTCAGCCGTAGCTCGTTGAATGATTTTTCACGTTATCAGACGGTGAAAAATGTATACCGGCTGAAGGATGGGGAGCTGTGCTTGGTTTATCATCCGTTTACGGAGACATGGACGCCGGAACGAAAGGACGAAAAAGCACGTGAGATACTTGCGGGACGCCACATCGTTTACGGCGCTTTTGAGGGGGAACGCATAGTCGGTATACTTATGCTTCTTCCGGAGCCGGACCACGGAAGGCTGGTGATCGACAGCCTTCATGTTTCCGCCGACAGGCGCTGCCACGGAATAGGCAGGGCTTTGATGGCGGCAGCAAAGGAGAAGGCGATAAGCGTCGGCGCGTCGGCGCTGTATGTGTCCGCGTGCTCGGCACAGGAGACGATCGATTTTTACCGCGCTATGGGATTTGCGGTCAGCCCGCAGCCCATACGGTCATATGCGGAAGCCGAGCCATGTGACATCCAGATGGAGTGCAGGCTCTGATATTACATATATAAATAGGAAGGAAAAAATGAGTACATCACAGGAATATATCAACTTCGTGCTTGAACAGCTTGACGGGATAGACGGTGTTTCCTACAAGAAAATGTTCGGCGAATATATGGTATATGTCGGGGAAAAGCCTATATTGCTCGTGTGCGACAATTGCGTAATGGTCAAAAAACTGCCGGAGCTTGACGAGCTGATGAAGGATGCCCCGGAGGACTATCCATATGAGGGCGCAAAGGCGCATTATGTTCTTGACATTGAAAACCGCGAGCTGACAGCGGCGGCGATCGAGATATTGGTCCGGGCGGTGCCGTTGCCGAAGAAAAAAGCAAAAAAGCGCGAACTTAAATAATGCTGTGTCGAAAAAAGTGCGGAGAGGCGTTGACCTTACGCACTTTTTGTGATATAATATGACTGCAAAAACGATACGGTCAAAAATTCGCGGGAGAAGTCATGGCATTTTCGGAAGAAGAAAACACAAAAATACGCCGTAGCCTGTTGGCTGAAGCACGGTCGCGCGCTTTGACTGTCGGAATGCGCAAAACCTCCGTGGAGGAGCTGACCGCGGCGGTCGGCATTTCCAAGGGTTCGTTTTATAAATATTTCGATTCAAAAGAGCTGCTGTTTTTTGCGGTGCTTGAGGAGCTGCATTCCGAGCTGTATGCCGTGGCAAAGGACGCGCTCATGGCAAATTCCTCGCTTGCGGCGAGCGAGCGGGCGACCGAAGCGCTGCTTGCGGTTTGCCGCCGGCTGTCACAGACCGGAGCCATGTGCTTTATCGAGTCGGATGCCGAGCTTATCCTGCGGCGCATCCCCGAAGCGGTAAAGGCGGGGCATTATCATGACGATGAGGCTCATGTGTGCGAGCTGCTGAGAGAAGGCGGCTTTGCTCCAAAGGGCGGGGCTGAGCTTGCCGCGGCGACCGTCCGCGGGCTTATCCTCACGGTGTCGCACAGAGATGAGATCGGGGAGAAATATCCCGAGGTGTTGCGGATACTGATCCGCGGAGCTATGAATGAGCTGTTACCATAAAAAAGCTGCCACCGGGCAGCTTTTTACCGACGCTTTGGTTAGCAGTGTCTAACTGTAATTTTGAAAGGAGAGCCGAAAGTGATAGTTAAGGTCACATTATCTGACGAGGAGATCATCCATGACATAGGACATGCCTTTGGCTATTATGATTACGGTGCCGAGCACGGACTTGCGGACGCATTCCCGGACAGGGAGGCGGTTGCGGCGTTTATTTGCGGGTATGTGCGGATGGCGTCGCAAAGCGGGATGCTTTACACGACCGGCGAGCGGGGAGAGGGTTACATCGCCTACAAGCTTCCGGGGCAAAAGGTCGGCGCACGCGCGGCGCTTCCGTTGGCAAAAGCCTTTTTCAGCGTTATGAAGCCCAGGGACATCTTCCGTTTTGTGCGGATCATGTCGCAGGGCGGCTCGGGACCGAGCCGTCAGCTCGACCGGGAGAAGAAGCCGTACATATTTGTCGGAATGGTCTGCGTGCGCGAGCGCTTTCAGGGTCAGGGGTATATGCGCCGGCTGCTTGAGCCGGTATTCGCGGAGGGCGACCGCCTCGGCGTGCCGGTGCTTCTGGACACCGATGCAAAGTCAAAGTGCGATAGATACATACATCTCGGAATGGAGCTCCTCAAGCACCGCAAAAAAAGAAAGGACCGACAGCAAAATGAAATATAAAATCGAAAAAAACACCGTGCAGGAAACGCTTGTGATACCGCTTTACGGGCGCAAAATGTGCTCGGAGCTGTACCCGAATCTGTACAGCGACAAAACGGCATCACAGCTTATGGAAAAGATAGACTACGATTTTTCGGCGCTTGAGAAAAAGTCGGGGAGCCTTATGTAGCGCTTCGGCTTTCTTGAGTGCGCAATGAGACAGAACGACCTCGCCTTTGAGGTGCGCGACTATCTTAAGGCGCATCCCCGCGCGGCTGTCGTAAATCTCGGCTGCGGACTGGACAACACGGGCAGGAATTGCGGCAACGGTAGCTGCAGGATTTACAATCTGGACTTTCCCGATGTTATTACGGCACGCAATGAGCTGCTTCCTGCCGGCAAACGCGAGGAAAACATAGCGTGCGACCTCAATGATACTGCGTGGTTCGATAAGATCGACTCCTCCGACGGCGCGGTCTTCTACGCCGCAGGCGTCTTCTACTATTTTCTGACCGATCAGGTGAGGGCGCTCGTGCGTAAAATGGCTGATGCCTTCCCGGGCGGCGTGCTCGTATTTGACGCCGCAAATCAGAAGGCGGTAAAGCTGATGCTCAAAACATGGATAAAGGACGCGGAGATAAAGGACGTCGGCGCTTACTTTGCCGTTGCCGACGCAAAAAGCGAGATCTCCGCGTGGGACAGCCGGCTCGGTGTTTCGAGCCGCGGGTATATGCTGGGCTACAATGACCTGCGCGCCCCGTCCGTCAGCGGATTCTTCCGTTTCCTTGCCAAGGTCGGCGATGGTATGATGAATATGCAGATCGTTAAGATCGCATTCGCAAGCAATAAAAAGCAATAAAATATTATCGAGGAGAGGTGCAAAATGAAATACGCAGGAATGCCCACCGGGATGTGGGCGCTGTTTGCGGGATCGTTCCGCGAACAGCTTACCGAAGTTTTCGGCTATGATGAAGATGCGGCGCGTCAGATCGCAAAAATGGCAAAGCCGAAATACAAGGAGATCATACAGGGTCTGCCCGAGTTCGAAAAAGCCGACCGCTTTAAGATGAATATCGTAAACTGCGCCATGCTTGGGGCGTTCATCCTTTCCATGCCGCGGCGTCCGGAGGTCGGTCCGCTGACGGAGTACTACGCCAAAGCCATGATGACAAAGCCGATGAAGTGGTTCTGCCGCAAGAGCGGAAAGTCCAAGTATACCGCAAAGGATATTGCGGGCATGAAGGCTACCGCGGCGCTTAAGGCTGCCGACCGCAATCCCTACTCATGGAACATGGATTTTTACGAATACCCGGACGGCTGCGGTTACGAGGGGCGCTTTACGAAGTGCGGTATTTGCGTGCTTATGAAAAAACTCGGTCTTTATGACCTTACGCCCGCCCTGTGCCACCTTGACTATACGATGAGCGAGGCGGGCGGCGCTACGGATTTTGTGCGCGAATATACGCTCGCCTCGGGCGGTCCTTACTGCGACTGCGGATATAAGAGAAAAAGCAAATGAGCGACTTCAATAACCTTTGGATGTTCGGCGGTCTGTCGGCTTTAATGAAACGGGTGCCGGATAAGGAATGACCGGGCGTTCGCGTGTATAAAGGATAAAAATAATGTTGTATTCTGAAAAGCTACCGCATTTTGCGGCGGTGCATCCGTGCAAGACGGTCACGGTGGACGGCGCGAACTATCGCTATATTCTGGAAGGAAATGATAACGGCAAAACGCTTGTGTTCCTGAACGGCGGCATGAACACGCTTGAGATGTGGATAGACTATGTGGACGGAATGTCCGGTAGTTGTCGCGTTCTTTTGTTCGATTACCCGCAGGAGCTGCGCACAAATCAGGAGCTTGTTACGGGAATGCGCGCCTTCTTTCGGAAGCTCGGCATTGAAAAGCCGATCTTCGTGGGCGCGAGCGACGGCGGCATGGTGGCGCAGATATATGTCCAGAAGTATCCCGGCGAGACCGGCGGACTTGTCCTTATCGCAACCGGCGGCATGGATGCCGACACGCTGAAAAGCCTGAAAAAGAAATATTTCCTGGCGCCCCTCATGCTGTGGTATATGAAGCACTGTAATTATGAAAAGCTGAAGCCGACGCTGATAAAGTCGGGCATGAGTCACATCCGCGACGAAAGCGCGGAGGAAATCGCTTACGCGCAGGATATGTTCGAAACGATATTTAAGGATTTCAAGCAGGAGAAGGATGTGCATATCTCGGGACTTTTAGCCGATCTTATGAAGCAAAAGCCGGTGACCGAGGCGGATTTTGCCGCGCTTGAGGGAAAGATACTGCTCATTCTGCCCAGTCAGGATTTCTTCTCGGAGAAAATGCAGAAGGACCTTATCAAATTGATGCACGCGCCGCAGATATCATATGTTTCCGGCAGTCATCTTTCATCGGTGCTCAAGGCGGACGATTATATCCGCACCATCCGCGAATTTTTGAAAAAATGAGAGCGCCGGGGACGGCAGTGTGACGCTATCCGTCCCGACACTCATATATTAAGGAGCAAAAAACGAAAATGGGCATAACGGTGATCGCAACGGTCATGATAATGCTGGCATATTTTCTTTTGCTGTACGGCGCGGTCGGCTTTATACAGGACAAGAGATTTTTCTCCTCCGCGCCGGCAGAGAATCTGGTGCGTATCCCCGACAGAAAAGAGAGATTCCGCGGTGCGCACGCGCTCGGCTGGGCGATAGAGGGGATAGCCGTTGCGCTCTTTATCGGCGCGGCGGTCCTCGCCGTATGGGACGGAGTTAAAAATGATTTCGGCTTTTGGGCATTCTTCCTGCGATTCATCATTATGCTTTGTTGCATGGAGCTGTACGATATCATTTTCTTTGACTGGGTTCTGCTTTGTCACTCGAATTTCTTCCCGCATTTTTATCCGGAGCTGAAGGGCGTGGTGGGACCGCATATGTTCGGATATAACGCAAAGACGCATATTTTGCACTTTGCGATATACATTCCCGCCTGCGCCGCGGCGGCATGGCTTTGCACGCTTCTTTGATGACGGCTGATATTTTATAATGCCGGCGCTGGTCTGTGGCACGGAAATACATCCAAAACACGTGGGCGGCGTTCAGTAGCCGAGATTAACGAAGATCGTTGCGCTAAAAAACTCGTTTCGAGTTTTTTAGTGCCCTAATTTTTTACAGCTTCCAGTCTACGGTTTGTTTCTTGCCGCCTATAAAGTCGGCGTAAATGCCCGGCTCAGTGATAAGCTCTTCATGCTTGCCCTGCTGGACTATGCGTCCGTGATCGATAACAAGTATCCGGTCGGCGTGACGCACCGTTTTCAGCCTGCGCGCGATCATGATTATCGTCTTGTTGCGCGTCAGCGCTTCGATAGCCTTTTGCAGTCTGTCCTCGTTTTCGGGGTCGATGTATGCCGTAGCCTCATCGAGAATGATCACGGGCGCGTCCTTAAGCATGGCACGCGCAATGGCAATGCGCTGGCGCTCGCCGCCGGAAAGCCGCTT
>ULWY01056155.1_pt1 | contig 11947 bp, 10 predicted proteins | sample 1960761 | NCBI WGS metagenome assembly ULWY01 (sample SAMEA4835824, study PRJEB28245) | human gut metagenome | biome: gut microbiome; material: fecal sample | place: Denmark | collected 2008
CTTTACAGCGATAACGTGCTCGATTCCGTTTCCTGCTTCACCACTACGCAGATTGCGAAGGAACTCGGTATCACTGCGCAGGAGTTGAACCGCTCGCTCTGTGCTCTGCATATCCAGTATTACCAGAGCGGTCAGTATCTCCTCTATGCCGATTATGCTCACATGGGCTTGGCGAAGAGCCGCACCCGCTACAGCGCCTTCCTCGACCCGAAGAGCGATGGCAGACAGGAGAAGATGGGCAGAGCCTACACCCATACCTATCTCGTATGGACCGAGCGAGGACGAAAGTTCATCCACGACCTCGCCCAGCGATACTGGGAACTGTGTGAAGTTTATAGTTAATAGTTTATAGCCCCTGATGTGTTTTTGCATCAGGGGCTTTTAACTTTATGGGGGACCAGCGATGGAATCGCTGGGGACGGGGACGAACGGGGGTAGGCCTTTTTTACCTTTTTACTTTTTTACCTTTAAAAGCCCCTTCAGGTCGGCGATGACGGCCTGGGTGTAGGCTCTTATCTGAGATTCTGACAGATCGCTGATATGCTCGGGAGCGAGGGCGGCGATGTGCTGTCGGGTCTCCATCTCTATCATCGTGGCGATAGGGAGGAGCTTGTGGGCTGTCTTGCCGATGGCTTCTATTGATAACTCGCCTTCTGTTGCCTGCTGGAGGTTCTGGAGATGGGATGACAACTCTTGCTTGACGGTGCTGAGTATCTCGGCTTCTGCCTCCGGATCGCCTTCTGCAAAGGTCAGGAGGGCTGCAAAGCGGGAATTCTTATTGTTTTTCTCTGCTATATCCTCTGCTGCTGATGCGATATCCCTTGTTTCCTCTGCCATATCCTCTGTTTCTGATGCTGCATCCTCCAAACCGAGGATTTCTTTCAGCTTCTCTGTGCTGAACGGCTTGAAAAGGCAATCGTCGAAACCGGCTTCTTTCAACTCTCTAATGATGCTGGCATCGTGGGCGGTCATCGCTACTACCTTCATGTGGCTGTGGTTGATGTGCTGAATCATCCTGATGCCGTTCATCTCGGGCATTTCGATATCCATCATCATCAGCGCAGGATGCTCGTTGTGGAGCACGGTGAGCGCCTCGGCTACATGCAGACAGGCAAAGACTTGCCAACTGTCGCCTATCAGCTTCTTCAGCATCTCCTGAAGCAGACGGAGCTGCAACGGGTCGTCATCGAGCAGCAGTATCTTGTGGTTTTCGAAATGGGGCTTGGTTGGGGCGAGGGGCTTCTGCTCTTCTGCCTCTTCTGCTGCAGGAGCGGTACCTAAGGCAAGCGGAATGGTGACGGTGAAGGTGCTGCCCTTGTCCTTGACGGATTCCAGACGCAGGGTGCCCTGAAGCAGATTAACCAGTTCCTGGGTGATGTTCAGCCCGAGACCGGTGCCCTCGATGCCCTGGGCACTCTTCAGACGGGTGAACGCCTGGAACACCTTCTGGCGCTCTTCGGTGGTCATGCCCTTGCCGGTATCCCTTACCGAGAAGGTGAGGAGGTGCTGGGGACTGATGGCTGCCTGGATGGTGACGCTGCCCTTATCAGTATACTTGATGGCATTGCTCACCAGGTTGTTGAGTATCTGACGGATACGGAAGGCATCGGCACGGTAGTAGGTCTGCGGACTGCTGATGCCATCGAGCTCCAGATGCAGTTCCAATCCCTTCTCCTGGCTCAGGATCTGCATCTCTCCGGCACACTGGCGGAACATGTCGGCAGGCGAGAAATCTACAGGGTTCAGCTTCATCAGTCCGTTTTCCAACTGGTGATAATCGAGCAGGGCGGCAACGAGCCGGGAGAGATGGGTGGCAGACCCCTTGATGCTGTTGAGGCAGGAGATGGCCTGCGGGTTGTCGACATAATCCTTCATCAGGTCGATGAAGCCCGAGATGCTGGCAGCCGGAGCCTTGATGTCGTGGGTGATGGTGAGGAGCAGGCGTTCGCGCTGGTTCATGATGCGCCTGATTTCCTCGTTAGCTTCTTCGAGATTCTCGCGGTAGATGCGTTCCTTCTGCGTATCGCGGTAGATGTAATAGACGAGGATGACGGCGGCTGTGATGGCTACGATGGCAAGCAGACCTATCTGCCAGAGCAGATTCTGGCGCGCCTGCATCGCCTGGTTGATAGCCTGCTGCATCGCCTGACGTTCGCGCTGGTGGATATCGTTGAGCTGCTGGGAGGAGCGCAGGGCGAGGCGGGCATTGGTTATCTGCAGGTCTCTCACCTCGCGGTTGATGGCATCGTGGTTATCGCGCGTAGACTGCTTCTCCTTGCGGTCAATCTGTTCCAGGATATCGGCTACGTTTCCGGCTAAGTTGACCGGGGTAGAGAGGGTATCGGTGACAGCCTGGTTGCTGTCGCGTCTGATGCTGAGCGTTTCGGCATGTTCCTTCTTGAAGGCATCGGCAAGGCGGCGGAAGAAGCCCTTGCGGGTTTTCATCACCTCTACGGTGGTGTTCTTTGCCACATGAGTCTTGGGTGCCTTGGAATGCACGACAACGGAATCTTCGCCACTGTTGAGGCTGTTCATCTTCTCGTGCAGATAGTTGTGGGATGACTTGCCCTGCATGGCGCGGGTAAGCTGCTGCAGATTGGTCTGTTCCTCCTTGAGCAGGTTGGACATGGTGCTGTCGGCTGCCTGTCGCTTTTCGATATAGTCGCGGGTTGCCTGGTTGATAGCGAGCACGGTTGTGGTGTTGCGATATACCAGCCCTATCGCCAGAATCAGTACGATGGCGACGATGATGTAACCCAGGGCTACCTTGAAAGGAACGTTTGTTTGCTGCATCTTCTTATCTTTTAATGTTTTGAGTCTTTTTGCTATTTGCGTGCAAAGTTAATCAAAAATGCGATATAAACCAACAAAAACAGGAGATAAATGCCAAAATCTGGTCATCTATCTCCTGTTTCATTGAAAGCGACGCGTAATTACTATTTTCTGAAGGTGGATTTACTTTGCTACGGTTGAATCCACTGTTGTTGCTGGAGTCTCAACAGGTGTTGCTGTTGTGTCGGCTGGAGCTACTGTGTCTACTGGTTCTGAACCTGCAACGCTTACCATTCTGTTACCTGCAAATACATTGCTAACTGATACCATTGCTACTGCTGCGATAACTGCAAATACTAACTTTTTCATAATTCTTTTGTTTTTTAATTGTGAATATTATTTGTTTATTAATTCTCTTGCTGAAACTCATTTGCGAGTTCGCTAAATGATATCACAATAGGCGTGCCAAAAATCGATGGATTTGGTTAAGTATCTGATAATCAGGGTTGATGGTGTTTTGTGCCAGAAACGGGATGTGGGGAAAGTGGGGAAAAGGTGTAGAAAAATTCCCCAATATAGTGTGGAATATATTGGGGAATCGGGGTGTGGCATGTTTTACTCCATGCCGTATTTCTTCATTTTGTTGTAGAGTGTCTTGCGGTCGATGGCAAGCAGTTGGGCTGCCTTGCTCTTGTTGCCGTGGGTGGCTCTCAGGGCAGCGGCGATGCTTTCCTGTTCCGACTGTTCGCTGTGCAGCTGCATATTGAGCGGTCGGGCGGTGGAGGTCTGTGCCATCGTCTTCTCCAGTTCCTGGGCACCGATATACTTGCCACGGGCGAGCAGGGTGGCGCGCTTCATCACATTGTTCAGTTCGCGCAGGTTGCCCGGCCAGTCGTATGAGGCAATGATTTCGGAGGCTTTGGCATCCATTCCGAGCACATTCTTGCCCAGTTCCTGGTTGGCGTGCTTGATAAAGAGGTTGGCAAAGAGGAAGATATCGGCACCTCTGTCCTTGAGGGCAGGCATGTAGATGGTAAACTCGTTGATGCGGTGATAGAGGTCCTCTCTGAACTTGCCTTCGGCTACCGCCTGCGCCAGATTCTCGTTGGTGGCACAGATGAGTCGGATATCCACATCAATCTCCTGCGTGCTGCCCAGCGGACGGATTTTCCTCTCCTGCAAGGCTCTGAGAAGCTGCACCTGTACTTCGTAGTTGAGGTTTCCCATCTCATCGAGGAAAACCGTTCCGCCGTTAGCTATCTCGAAGGCACCCTTCTTATCCTGTTCGGCTCCGGTAAAGGCACCCTTCTTATATCCGAAGAATTCAGATGCTGCCACCTCCTTAGGAATGGCGCCGCAGTCGATGGCATAGAAAGGTTTGTCCTTGCGCAGACTCTGTTCGTGGATGCTGCGCGCCACATATTCCTTTCCGGTGCCGCTGGCTCCGAGAATGAGCACTGACATCGGGGTTGGGGCAACGAGCGAAACGAACTCGTAGAGCTGTTTGGAAGCCTCGCTTTCACCTTTTATATATCTAGGAACCTCCGTAGCGCCCTGCTGCTCTTCTTGGGGCGCATCCTGCATGGCGGCAGATTCCGCACGCTGAGGGGTTGAAACCGCAGAAGCAGCCGACTGGATAGCCTCACGGATTTTCTCTAAGAGGATTTCGGGATGGAAGGGTTTAGCCACGTAATCGGTAGCACCCGATTTCATGGCACATACAGCATTCTGAACCTCTGCATAGCTAGTCATTACGATAAAAGGCAGGTGGGCATCGGACTTTCTGATATGCTGGAGCAATACCAGTCCGTCATGGTCGGGCAGGCGCAGGTCGGAAAGAACTAGATGGAATGCATCGCCGGCTCCCATCGCTTTGATGGCAGCGCCTACGGATGTTACCCTTTCTACATCGAATCCTTTCTTTTTGAGCCAAGTCTGTATCATTGTTCCGAATGCCAAATCGTCTTCTACAATCAATATCCTCTTCATAATGTTCTGTTTTATCCTCTTCTATAATATCGTTATATATAACTTTGTGCAAAGGTACGGAAAAGTTGTATGGAAAGCTATTTAATTCACATTATTTAGCAATAAAACCGACTAAAAATCTACAAACCCTGTTCTATTATCTTATTTTTAGTGAAAAGAGCAATTGTTTTCGGATAAAAGCATGCTAGTTGCTTTATTTTTTGTATCTTTGCAACCATGTTAAAACAAGATTTAGAGTCATGAATCCGATTGTACAAACCATCATATTGTCAGCTTCGGCGGTGCGCATGTTGCCGCATATCGCTTTGTATCTGCTCCATAAGAAGGAGATAGATGCCGACCTGCTGAAGGTGCAGGACAGGAAGCCTACGGTGCTCAACCTGATTAAGGCATGCACCCGCGAAAGGAGTTTCCGCAATCTGTTTTATTACCGCATGGGCGAATACCGTTCGGTTTTCATCAGCTGGCTGTTGCCTCCTGAGCGTACGATGACCATCTGGTGTCCGCATATCGGGAAGGGTGCGCATCTGGAGCACAGCTATGCCACCTATCTCAACGCAGAAAGCATAGGTGATGACTTCTACTGTCTGCAGATGGTGACGCTGGGCAACGGCAAGGGCGGCAGACCTACCATCGGAAATGACGTGAAGATTTATACCGGTGCCACGGTCTTCGGCGGCATCCACATCGGCAACCACGTGACGATAGGCGCCGGTGCCGTGGTATTCCAGGATATTCCCGACGGGGCTACCGTGGTAGGGAATCCGGGGAGAATCATTCAGAAATAATCAATTTAAAGATAGAGAATATGAACTATGCATTGATCATAGCCGGAGGTTCTGGCAATAGAATGGGACAGGACATCCCAAAGCAGTTTATGCATGTAGACAACTGTCCTATCATCATCCATACGATGATGGCTTTTCAGAAGCATCCTGATATTCAGGGTATTGCTGTGGTATGTCTGGCAGGTTGGGAAACGGTACTGCAGTCGTATGCCAACCAGTTCTGCATTACCAAGCTGAAATGGATATTCCCTGGCGGAAGCAATGGTCAGGAGTCAATCCACAATGGTATCTATGGCTTGAAAGAGGTGGGATGCGGTGATGACGACCTGGTGCTGGTGCATGATGCCGTGCGCCCACTCTTGTCGCAAGACATCATCTCGTCCAATATCGCCATCTGCCAGAAGTATGGCTATGCCATTACGGGTATCAAATGTAGAGAGGCTATCCTGGAGAGCGAAGATGGTTTTACGACCAACACCAGTATTCCGCGCGACAAACTGATCCGTACCCAGACACCCCAGACCTTCCGTTTGGGCAATCTGATAGCAGCCCACGAAGAGGCTAAGGAGAAGGGCATCACCAATTCGGTGGCATCCTGTACCCTGATGGCAGAACTGGGAGGCAGACAGATGCATATCGTGCCTGGTTCAGAGAAGAACATCAAGATAACCACCGTTGAGGATCTGGAGATACTGAAGGCACTGATGAAGGTTCAGCCTGAGGCTTGGTTAAAATAAACATGTTATGATAGGAAATTCACCATATAAGGAAGATATTGCGCGCCTTTTCCGGGAAGGTTTGGAATTGGAGCGTCTGCATGGCAAGACCATTCTTGTGGCTGGTGCTACAGGATTGGTAGGAGGCTGTGTGGTTGATGTGCTGATGCAGAATCCTGCCCGGTGCTACAAGGTGATAGCAGCCGGAAGAAACAAGGAACGTGCCCGACAGAAGTTTGCTGCCTATTGGGAGGATGAATCTTTCTTCTTTGCAGAGATAGACGTTACCCAGCCTGTCATCAAGAGCATGGACAGGATGATAGGGGAACCAGTCTATAATGAGTTGGCTGAGGGCGCTGATTACATCATCGATGCAGCCAGCAATGCGAGTCCTAACTTCTTTAAGCAGAACCCTGTAGAGGTGATGAAGGCAAACATCAACGGCGTATCCAACCTGCTGGAATATGGATTGAGTCACCGCATGCAGCGCATGGTTTATATTTCTTCGGGTGAAATCTATGGCGAGGGCGATGGCTCTGAATTTACCGAGAAGAGCAGCGGCTATGTGGATTGTGCATCGGTGCGTGCCTGCTATCCATCTTCCAAACGTGCTGCCGAAACGCTCTGCATGGCATACGGAGCAGAGTATGATGCCGATGTGGTGATAGCCAGACTGAGTCATACCTACGGTCCGGGCTTTACGGAGAGTGACAATAGGGTGTATGCCCAGTTTATCCGCAATGTTCTGAAGGGTGAGGATATCGTCCTGAAGAGTAAGGGTGAGGCTTTCCGCTCCTGGCTTTATGTGGTAGATGCCGCCCATGCCATCTTGCGCCTCCTGCTGGATGGCGAGAGGGCAAATGTCTATAATGTGGCTCATTCAGAATCGAATATCTCCATCCGCCAACTGGCAGAGCTGATAGCCCGGAAAGCGGATAGAAAGGTGGTGTTTGATATTCCTGAGGCGGATGCGCAGCAGGGCAATACCACGCCTATCACCAAGGCAACCTTCAGTACGGATAAACTCAAGGCTTTAGGCTGGAAACCGCTCTTTGATGTAGAAGAAGGTTTCGGACATACCTTGCAGGAAGTGAGGGAAGGCTAAAGCTTTCTTTTAATCTCATCCCATGTTTCCCGCTTTTCCATGTTCAGATAGTAGCGAAGGTGTTTCTCTACTCTCTGTTCTACGGGTGGAAACTTCATATAGTCGCCAAAGAAGTGGCGCAGATAGGTATCAGCCTGCTCCGGCAGCAATACGGTGGTATCCTCGAACGGGAATTCCTTGCCCTTGCCGAGCCATTCCTTCGGGAAAATCTCCTTATAGTGGTAGGAACCTGTATTCACCAGTACGTTCTTCGCCTTATCGAAGTCATACCGGTGACTCATCTCGTCCATCTGCTGGATGAGGCGGTGGCGCATCTTGCTGCGGCAGAAGAAGGCGATCGTCTTGATGGCAAAGCGGCCCCAGGTTTCCTTGTGCAGGAGCAGGGAGATGTACTCAAAGAAAGTATTGTGGGTGGTTACGGCATTCAGACGGTTGATGGTCTTCGAGTATTTGCGATACAGCGCCTTTGCCGTTTCCAGGTCATCGTCGGTGGCATCAAGAGGGAAGATATCTACGTAAAGACCGATGATGCAGGGACGCTCCTTCTCCTCGATAAGGGTGGTTTCGCGATTCACGAGTTTGGAGAAATACAGAGGGTATGACTCGTTGTTGTAGGGAGTTACTACCTCGTATTTGCCAAAGTCTTCGTGTTTGGCGATTTCGAGCAGACGGTCGTAGTCGGGGCGTGGCATCAGCACGTCGATGTCATCGTCCCAGGGAATCATTCCGTGGTGACGGGCGGCTCCGATGGCGGTGCCGGCACAACAGTAATATCTGAGGTGATACTTGTTGCAGATATCGATGAATGCCTTCAATATATCGAGTATTGTGGCGTTCCATTCCTTCTTGATGTTCTTAATATCCATACTTTTTTCTGTTTTACGGCTGCAAAAGTAAGCAAAAAGTTTTGAACTTCAAACTATTTATGCTACTTTTGCATTCTAAAAAGTAAAAACAAGTAATATTCCATATTTATCAGATAGAAACGATGGCAGAATCATTAAAGGAAAAAACCGCCAAGGGATTGTTCTGGGGAGCGATGAACAGTGGCTCTACCCAGGTACTCAATATCCTCTTTGGCATCTTCTTGGCGCGTTTGTTGTCGCCAGCCGATTATGGTATCATCGGCATCCTCACCATATTCACCTTGATAGCGGGCAATCTGCAGAGTAGCGGGTTTACCCAGGCACTGGTGAATATCAGAAAACCCACCGATAACGATTATAACTCGGTGTTCTGGTTTAATGTCCTGGTGAGTCTTACCATGTATGTGGTGCTCTTTTTCTGTGCGCCGCTGATAGCAGATTTCTTCCATCAGCCTTGTCTCACCTCCCTGTCGCGCTTCGTGTTCCTGAGTTTCTTCATCTCTTCGTTTGGCATCGCCCAGAACGGATATATGATGAAGAACATGATGAACAAGGAGATTACCATCGTTAATTTCATGGCTCTGATCAGTTCGAATGTCGTGGGACTGGTACTGGCATTCAACGGCATGGCTTACTGGAGTCTTGCCTGGCAGCAGGTTATCTTTATCCTTGTGCTGAATATAGGAAGATATTATTATACGGGATGGCACCCGAACTTTCATATCGATTTCGGACCGGTGAGGAAGATGTTTGGATTCAGCGTGAAACTCCTGGTTACCAACATCATCAATACGGTGAGCAACAATGTATTGACCTTTGTCTTCGGCAGGTTCTATCCGATTAATGATGTGGGTAACTATAGTCAGGCATACAACTGGGACACCAAGGCTAATTCGTTTGTTGCCAATACGGTGGGACAGATAGCTCAGCCTGTCTTGGCTTCTATCCAGAACGATAAGAACCGCGAGTTGCTGGTGTTTAGAAAAATGCTCCGTTTCACGGCATTCCTTTCTTTTCCATTGATGTTTGGTTTGAGCCTGGTATCACGCGAATTCATTCTGATTACGATTCATGAGAAATGGATAGCCAGTGTGCCGCTGTTGCAGATTCTCTGTGTGAGCGGTGCCTTTATGCCGATTTATACGCTCTATCAGAATCTTGCCATCAGCAAGGGGCGTTCTGATGTGTATATGTGGTGCAACATCGGTCAGGTAGTGGGGTTGCTCGCCTTGGTGTTGTTCTGTCATCAATATGGCATCCAGATCATGGTGATAGCCTATACCGTGTTTATCATCGCCTGGCTTTTGGTCTGGCAGTGGATGATGAAGCGTGTTGCCGGATTGCGGTTCCTGGATGTGGCAAAGGATATACTGCCATTCATGCTCTGTGCGGCAGCCACGATGGTAGTTACCTATTTCATGACTCGCAGCCTGCAGAACATCTATCTCCTGCTGCTGGTTCGTCTGCTGGTTTCAGCCACCATCTACTTCTGTATCATGAAGCTGCTGAAGGTGCAGATATTAGAAGAGTGTATAGCTTTCTGTAAGCGAGGTAGATAAGATTCACCCTCTTGACAGGTACCCCCTTTTTGATGAGCTTGATGATGAGTCGGATGAGGCAGCTCTTAGGCTTGTAGCCGAGTGCCTGATCCACCTTTTCGAAGGCTACCTGTGCGTTTGCTGCCCAGCGGTAGGCATTGACGATGCCTATCTCTGTGGCCCTGAGGTACTGATGCTTCTTATCGTTCTGCTCGAAAAAATCGATGAGTCGGCGGGTTGATTTGAAGTATGACAGGAGATTCTTTTCAGAGATGTTGTGATTGTAGGAATTCTCATTGTCGGTACGATAATAATATACCGCATCATCGATGTTCACCTTTTTGCCGTAGAACATGAACTGGGCATTCCAGAAAAGATCTTCCGCATAGTTGATGCCCTCTTCAAAGAATATCCTGTGCTCCATGATGAGCGAACGCTTATAGATTCTGCCCCACAGCCGGTTGGTGATGATGTTCTGACAAACAAGCAGTTTGAGCAGTTTCTTGTCAGAAACATCAAAAGGTTTCTGGAGTATTCCAGCTTTACCATCGCACCATTCCCGGTAGCCGCCATCAATCAGGTCGGCATGAGTGCTTTCGGCTTTTGTGGTCAGCTTCTCAACTGCATCTTCCGGCAGCATGTCATCGCTATCGGCAAATAAAAGATAGTCGCCTGTAGCCGCCATCAGTGCCGTCTGTCTTGCGGCGCCCACGCCCCGGTTTCTGTCGTGGTGGATGATGCGTACCTGTTGTGCTCTTTCAGGATATTCTTTCAGGAGCGATTGTAGAATACCGATGCTTTTATCGTGGGTACAGTCATCTACAAAGATGTATTCGATAGACGCATACGACTGCTCGAACAGTGACCGGGCGCACTGTTCGATATATTTTTCTACTCCATAGATCGGGGTTAAGATACTTATTTTCAGCATGATGGTTTTAATCTAAGATACTTTTTTATCTTGTCGAGTTCTCTTTTTTATCTTGTGAGATACTCGAATATCAGCGTGCTATTATAGAAGAACAGGAAGATGGTGATAACTGCGAGTGTGCCACGAAGATAAGGCAGATATTTCTCCTTACAGTTTCTGATGATATATCCGATACAAACCGGAATGATGAACGCCCAATGGGCAGCCATGATATAAACCTCGTTCAGTCCGAATCCCATGACCAGATGAATGAAGGCATCGCATGCCACCCATGAGGCAGTGAGCCAGAGAAAGGCCGATCTTCTTCCCATCCAAAAGCCCATACACAGCAGAATCACGATGATGCCCTCTATGATATAAGGAACGGGTGTCTGGTATTTCACGAATATCGGGCGGTGGCTGTGGATATCTTCCAGAAGATGTTCTCTGTGCAGGATAAGCGATTCGCCAAAAACGTTTTCTACCAGTGATTCTGAACGGGAGATAGACATATCTGCCCATGAGAGCATGCCTCGTTTCTGGATATTTTTGCCAGCGATGGCCTTATCGTGTTTTTGCTTCTGTTCCATCTTAGCCCTAAAAGTACTGTCTTTCGCAGCTTTCTGAGCCACGAGCCGTTCTCCTTCCAGACGGTTCGGAATGATGAAAGCCTTGTTCTGATAAATGCCTGCAGCACCTATCAGGAGGGTAGGCAAGATGATGCCCAATGCCAGATATTTCGGGCGGAAGAGTTTTTTGCCATTGGTAAAGAGGGCGGCAAGGAAGGTCTTGGCGCCATTGCTCAGCGTGATGCCTGCCGTGAAGAAAAAGAGCAGGGCTGTTTGCCACCAAGGCATGCTGCGGTGTTCCTGCTGCTGTTTGCCTGCCAGATAAAGTGTCATTGACAGGAAGAAAAGCGACATGCCGAAATGGTCATCCACAAAGGTGACGAGCAGCACGTAGGCAAAGGAAAAAAGCATCGCTGTGAGCACATTGCTGTCTATAGCCTTCAGCTGCATCACCTCTCTGAAGATTCTTCTGAAGAAGAGGGTGGAGTAGGTGGAGAAGAATGTCATCATCACCGCCACGATGGTAGTTGCCCAGTTGCGGGAGGTGAGTTCTATCAGCCAGCCATTCAGTAGCGAGAAAGGATAGAGGAAGAAAGGGAGCATGGGATGGCGATACTCCGTGTAATACACCTTCCACTTCGAGAGGGTAAGGTAGGTGTAGGGGTCGAAACCTGAAATCTGAAAGTTCTTGGTG
>ULWY01028817.1_pt1 | contig 11945 bp, 10 predicted proteins | sample 1960761 | NCBI WGS metagenome assembly ULWY01 (sample SAMEA4835824, study PRJEB28245) | human gut metagenome | biome: gut microbiome; material: fecal sample | place: Denmark | collected 2008
TTATAAATAAAGTTAAATCAAAGTGTTGCGGAATTAAGGTTAAAACGACAAAGCGATATGTTTAGAGAAATGCGCCGTAAGCGGCAATTGTTGCCAACTGAGGAAAGCATCACTATCCTCGAAAAGATGACGAACGGAACGTTGGCTCTCCATGGGGACAACGGCTATCCGTATGCCGTCCCCGTCAGTTATGTATATGCAGATGGCAAGATATACTTCCACAGTGCCGTGAAAGGGCATAAAGTGGATGCCATCTTGCGAAACAATAAGGTCTCGTTCTGCGTGGTGGAGCAAGATGATGTCAAGCCTGCTGAATTTACCACTTACTTCCGAAGCGTGATAGCTTTCGGCAAAGCACGTATTCTGGCGGATGAGGGAGAAAAACAGCTTGCCTTTCGGCTATTGGCAGACGAGTATTCGCATGGTGAGGTCGGCATGGAAGCTGAAATAGCCAAAGGTTTCAATCATTTGCTGATGGTGGAAATCATGGTTGAGCATCTGACAGGCAAGGAGTCCATAGAACTGGTCAGAGGAAGAAACAGATGCTCATAACGTGGATAAATTGACCTGCGGAGGGTAGCAAGCGTTTTGGTATGCCCAAAACACAAACTTGCTACCTTCACATTGGCATTGTCTATAATCCCAAGCCTTTTCCTTTTCTAAGTGGTGTAACCGTTTTCCTAATGGATGAGAACAGCTTGTCGAACTGCTCCTTGAACCATTCGCCAATCACTTGCCCGTTGATAGCAAGCGCAAGTTTAGCTTTGTCTGTTGGGTCTTTCACCACTTGGAAGCCTGCCCTTTCTGTCGTGAACTTCCGCCTGTGTTCCTCCGAATAGAGTTCGCCTTCGTAGAACACCGGCTTGCCGCTGATGAGCGTGGCGGTCTGCCTTTCGTTGAAGCCGACTTTCAGGCAAAACTTCTCCATGTACACCAACTCTTGGAACAGCGGAAACCATTTCTTGGCTTTCTGGATAATGGATTTCAGGAATGACACTTCTTTTTGGTGTTCCGTTTCCTTGTCCGCCATTTCCCTGCGGTGCTGGGCTTGCAGTTCCATAAGCTGGCGGTGGTGTTCCTCCTGCTGCCGCTCCATCTGCTGTTGCAACAACCCGATGCTCTCGTCACGGACGGTAATCTCGCTTTGCAGGGTGCGGTTGTCAGCTTCCAATTCTTTTAGTTTTCCGCTGCCCAAAAGAGAACCGACCTTTGCCACGAATGCCGCTTTCGCCTCGGTCTTGGCGGCTTCCAGCTTCTCCGACTTGATTTCTTTCCGCACTTCGTCAAGCCTGCCGTCGTCCTGCACTCTCGCCATGTCTTCGTGCGTGCCTGAAAGCACGATACGGATTGCCCGTACTTGGTCGGGCGTAATCTTCCGTTTGATGCCTGCCGTGCGGATGCGGTGGCTTATCGCTTCGGTACGGTCTGCCACTCCATCGGGGAATTGCACCAACTCACGGTTGAGGTGGGTGCGTGTGGGGTCTGCGTTCTTGGGCGTGGTCTTGCGTTCTATGTGGTCGGATGCGCCCGTGTCAGCCGCTCCTTTCGCCTTGTTGATTTGGATGCTGATATATCCCATGCTCGTTTCTTGTTTTTGAGGTTGTACAAACTTGTTTGTCGGTATCCGTCTGCCTGCGGTCATAGTCGCACGGTGCAAACGGGGGTGTCCAGAGGGGTGCAACCCCGCTGGCTCATTGGGGTGTTTTTAGCATTAGCGCCAGCGGTGCGTGAAGGAAACGCCCTAATGAGCTATGGCTTTTTGTTTCCAAAAGCCTGCGGCGGTGTCGGCATAATGTCGACGGATACTGGTCGCCTTTTTCTTTTCGCCAGCGACATCGGCTTTTCCTTGTCGGTCGGCAGGACGGAAGTCCGTCCGACCAGCCTGCGGATAGCGGTGCTCACCTTTGTTGCTTTCCTTGCGGACTTGTTGAAGGGTGAAAATCCGATGAATTGATGATTAGATAGTCTAATATACTGATAGCTAATGAAATAATCTTTCATCAGCGTTTCATCAAACCGCTCGCCAAAAGAAAAGTGATGTGTGGGGCTGCGTCTGTTTTCTCTTTTCATCAGCCCAATCCTTTTGTTGAGCGTTTGATGAGTATGTAAACCGCTGTTATTCTTTACATTTATATATGCTTTCATCATTTCATCAAAATATCAGAGTGTTTCCAACTGTTCCTTACTTACCGTATAGTAGCGTCCAATCCTCCTTACGGGTGAGTAACGGCACTCGCGGTTGTAGTCGTATTGGTAGGTGGTGTAGGAAAGCGAATTGGATGCAGGAGCCAGCTTCCAACACTCCTGCACCACTTTCCGAACCTGTGACTTCTCCACCTTGACTTGTGAGCAGACAAGCAACGGGATAATGTCATTGAGGCAAAAAGAAACAGAACTGATGCCCACGCTTGCCATGATGTCGAGCAGCAGTTCCGCCATTTCTATCTCCAATCGGTTGCGGTTGCTTCGGATTATCTTCCGCAGGGCATCCGTTTCCAGCCGCTTCGGGTTGAACCACATACGGCTTTCTTTCTCGGTGGAGAGTGTACGGTTGCATAGGAAGTGCAGGAAAGCGGGGATTTCCGCTTTCAGCTTTTGCAGGAAGTCGGTGTCATCACTCCGTAGCGGCACAATCTTCCTCACCCAATAGCGTGTCTCGCCAGCGTCAATGATGACGGGCAGGTGCTCGTTGTTAGAGCAGAGTACGAACTTGGCGAAGAAGCCTATCTCGTCACGGTCTTTCCCTTTCGCCTCCACCTTGTAGGATAGCGTGGTGCTGAGGTTCTTCAACCGTTCGCTGTCCTCACGGCGGTTGAGCAGCACCTCGTCCACCATGATGAGCAGCTTGCCAGCCCAATCTGAATTGAACTGGCTGCGGAAGTCCTCGTTGGTGTTGAAAGTCACGTTGTTCTGGAATACGGCTTTCAGGAAGTTCAGGAACGTGCTTTTGCCCGTGTTCCTCTCTTCGGACACAAGCAGGAGTATGGGCAGTTTCTGAACGGGGTAAAGGTAGAGCAGTTGCAGGTAGTCCATGCCCAACTCGTACTGTTCGCCGAAGATGTGTCCCACTAACGAGCGGATACAAAGGAAGTCGCCTTGTCGGGGAACATGGCTTATCGGCTCGTAAAGGTTGAGGAACTTGCCGACTACGGGCTTGTAGCCCACATGGTCGGGTACGGTGCAGAAGCCGTCATACTTCGGAACACTTGCCATGTAGTCCTTGCCGTAGTCCTGCCGCAGGGTCTCGGAGTTCCATGCGATGCGCTTCCTCACATAGCCGCCGTCAATTCGGGGCTGGTCTACAATTTTGTAGAGCGTTGTGCCTACACGGATAAATTCTTCTTTCTTTTCCATGTTTCAAATATAGGTTTTTGTGCCGCCGACACCTTGTCGGCAGGCTGGTTGAACATGGGTGCAAAGCTACGGCATGACGGTTAAAACCTTGATACGTAAAACGATGCAGAACGGCGCAAAAGAACCCGACGAACAAGAAAATGCGGCGAAACGGATAATGCCAGCCATCAAAAGACGAAAAGAAAAAGCCCGAAGAGGCGGAGATGTTCACTTCTTCGGGCAGACTTGGATTGTGTGAATGCACTGGCGTATTGACACGTAACCGCACCCGCTAACACTTGCACGATGTGCTGTTGCCTAACGAAAGCCACAGCATTTGTCTTTCTTTTCGCAAGCACAGCCTTTCCAACAGGGCATTGCGTACCCTTGCGGCATTGAGCGTGTTGATACGAAAGGCAAGTGCCACGACCATCGGCAAGGCATACACGTCCGCATAATATCCGTTGGGCAGCCTGATGCGCCTTTCCACCTCACAAGGTTGCAACACTCCGCTCTTGTATACGGCTCGGATGACGGCACGGAGTGTAGGAATGATTACATTGAAAAGTTCCACCAGTTCCATTTCGCTCATCCACACGTTGGCGGCATCGGGCGGGACAGCAACCCTGCCGTACTCGTCCATCGTGATTGTTGTCCGTTTCATACCCTGTGCGTTTATATGGCGAAACGTCCGCTTACCTTGCTCTCGAAATCGGATATGTCGTTTTCAAGTTTCTTGTTCGTCACCTTCGCGTAAATTTGCGTGGTGGTTATGTTCGTATGCCCTAAAATCTTGCTTACGCTCTCTATCGGCATACCATAATTGAGAGCCAAAACTGCGAATGAATGGCGGCTTAAATGGAATGAAATCGGCTTCTCTATCCCGCATCTCTTCGCCACAGCCTTGATGCGTTTGTTCACCGTGTCAAGTGAGCCGACATTGAAAAGCCGCTTGTCAGTCCTGAACGATTCGTAACGCCTGATAATCTGCATGGGGATGTCCATCAGCTTGATTTGGAACGGCACGCCCGTCTTCTGGCGTTTCGACACAATCCAAGGTGTGCCGTTCATTTCCACGATGTTGTCGGTGGTCAGATTCTTGATGTCAGTGAACGAAATGCCCGTCCAGCACCCGAAAAGGAACAAGTCCCTTGCCAACGCGAAGTTGGGATTGTCCAGCTTGATTGCGCTTAACGCTTGGATTTCATCCTCCGTGAGAAAGCCACGTTCCTTGTGGTCAGGGTCAACATGGTACAGTGCAAACGGATTTCTCGGTATCTTGCCGTTATAGTGCGCTGTGGTGACGATGTGTTTCAGCGGTATGGAGTATATCCACACGGACGATTGCGCCAGCCCCACTTCGTTGCGCAGGTACAGGCAGTAGTCACGGATGAAGTCCTCCGTCAGTTCGTTCATCGCCATGTCCGTCCGCTTGTATTGCTTCTTTATAAATTCCGCCACGTATTTGCGGACGGTCAGATACTTTTGGTAAGTGCGCTTGGAGCGGTCTTTGCCCACCCGTTTGGCAAACGCCTCGTTCTCCTTGTCAAAGGCACGGAGCAGTGTTTCATACTCCGTGCCGATGCCCTGATAGGCGTTGCGTACCATTTCAGCCGTGACAAACGCCTCACGGTCGGAAAGCCGCTGGTAGTGCTTCGTTATCTGCGCCTTGATGTTGTCAAGCGCATAGTTCACCGCCACCGCCTCGCGGCTCTTGCCTTTCGCCCGGTTGCCTTTGGCATCCCACAAATCCTTGGAGATACGCTGCTTGCAACTGAACTGCGCGATAGTCCCGTTGATTGTAACCCGTCCCATGATGGGGACAATTCCATTCTTTTCCTTGCTTCCGTTTACATAGAAGACGGTCTTGAAAGTACTCCTCATAATCCTTGCTTTTTGTTTGGTGCAAAATTAGTTTACGGGAGTTGTAAAGGCAGAATGTAAACCTACGCAGAACGCAGAAATAGAGACCGTTGGTGTTAAATGTGCATCGGGTGTCGGGTAATGGTTTGAAAGTGCATCTGTTGCTGCAATCCGCCTAAATCCGTTTTTACGTCCTTGTGCCATTCTATGCCACCCGAAGCCAAACCCTCTGACCGTCAGTAAGAATGCTCAAATTCGCTTTATTCTGCGGTTTATCCTATTATTTTCTAAGAAAACAGTACATGCTATCAACCCATTTTTCTGTTCAAAAAGTGTGTTCTTTTGCATGAAAGCAATTTTGTTCGTCGAAAGTGCCCTAATATCGCAAAATTTAGCGTAATTTTGTAGCAAAATTCAGAGTGGTATGAAGTTGAACAGGATAAAAGATATTCTTGAGCAAAAAGGTATATCACAAACTTGGCTTGCAAAACAAGTTGGCAAGAGTTTCAGTACAATCAATAGTTACGCTTGCAACAGGTACCAGCCGGATTTGGAAACACTTTTAGCGATTTCAAAGATACTTCAAGTAGATTTGAAAGATTTGATAACTGACGAGAAAGAACGCCAATGATATAGATAACCGAATATTGAACTCCGAGTTTTGATGAGTTGAACTTCCGATAATAAAATATTATATGAACATGGGCATCAGTCATGAATTATCAGAGGAAGATGTAAAGTTCCGCTATATCAACGAAGCCATCACAAGCAAGGGATGGACAAAAGATAGTATTTTCATGGAACAACAAGTGAAATTTACCGATGGTAAAATCAGCTTGCATGGCAATATTGTGCATCGTGAAAAACCAAAGTTCGCTGACTATGTGCTTTATGTGAATAAAGCTACGCCAATCGCTATTATTGAAGCAAAGGATGCCAAGCATACTGTTTCCTATGGTTTACAACAAGCGATGGAATACGCAAAAATGCTCGATGTCAAATTTGCGTTCAGTTCTAATGGAGAGGGTTTTGCCGAGCATGATTTTCTAACCGGACAGGAACGATGTTTCGGTATGGATGAATTTCCGACCCGCGAAGAATTGATTGAACGGTATAAAAAAGAGATAAACGAAGGAAACGGGCTTAATGAACAGGAGGAAGCTGTCATTAACCAGCCATTGTGTAGCGGACAAAATATTTTCCCTCCAAGATATTATCAACTTAATGCTATAAATCGTACTATCAACGCCATTGCAAAAGGGCAAAACCGTATTTTACTTGTGATGGCTACCGGTACAGGTAAGACATACACTGCGTTTCAAATAGTCTGGAGACTGCTTAAGAGTGGATTAAAGAAAAAAGTTCTTTATCTGGCCGACCGCAATATATTGGTAGATCAATCCATTGAACAAGATTTCAAGCCTTTGGAAAAAGTAATCCATAAAATAGATTATTCCAAGGACAAGGACAAATTGAAGGAATTGCTTTCTCATCAAGTGTATTTTGCACTTTACCAGCAACTTATCGGACAAAATGATGCAAAAAACTATCGAGAGCTTTTCCCTAATCCGGATTATTTTGATCTCGTAATCATTGACGAGTGTCATAGAGGAAGTGCAAAAGATGACAGCAACTGGCGCACCATACTGGATTATTTTTCCTCTGCATCACACATCGGAATGACTGCAACGCCAAAAGAAACACGTTATCAATCAAGCATTGGATATTTTGGTGAGCCTGTTTATACATATAGTTTGAAAAACGGGATAGAAGATGGCTTCCTTGCTCCGTTTAAAGTCATAAATATTTCAACAAACATCGGGGATGAGTGGAGACCAATCAAAGGCCAAAAGGATATTTACGGCAATGAAATCGAAGACAGGATATACAACAACAGTGACTACGACTATAACATCGTGATTGAAGATCGCCATCGGGAAGTAGCACAAGAAATAACCAACTATCTCAAAAGCACAGATCGTATGGCAAAAACCATTGTATTTTGTGCTGACGAGGCGCATGCGGAGAGAATGCGAATCGCACTGGTCAATGCCAATGCAGATATGTGCAAAAAGAATCCCGACTATGTAGTCCGCATTACTGGCAGCGATGAATATGGCAAAGGGAAACTGGATTATTTTATTTCTGTTGCATCAAAATATCCGGTAATAGCTACGACCAGTAAATTACTATCAACTGGTGTTGACTGTAAAATGGTCAAACTCATAGTCCTCGACCAACAGATCGGCTCAATGACAGAGTTCAAGCAGATTATAGGACGAGGCACCCGCATTCGTGAAAAAGAAGGGAAAACACATTTTGTAGTAATGGACTTTCGCAATGTGACACGCCTTTTTGCTGATCCGGATTGGGATGGCCCGATAGAGATTGATCCAGATTATCCTCCGAAGCCATGTTCTGTTTGCGGCAAAAATCCTTGTGTCTGTCCAAAACCTACTCCACCTTCGGTATGTCCCGTCTGTGGCAAAAATCCTTGTGAGTGCCCGACACCGGTGCCACGACCAAAACCAATTGTGGATAAAAATGGTTGTGAAGTAAAAGTAATCAATAAAGTGGTTTCCGTTTATGATACGAACGGGAAACTACTTCGTACAGAAAGCATCACAGATTATACTAAGAAGAATATTATTGACACATATGCGACAATAGAAACCTTTACCTCTAAGTGGAATGCCCTAAAAAGGAAAAGCGAGATAGCGGAAATGCTTAAAGAAGCCGGTATTGACCTTGCGGTTCTGAAGCATGACCGGAATATGGATGATGTGGATGACTTTGACTTTATCTGTCATATTGCATACGGAAAGAAGACCTTGACAAGACGAGAACGAGCAGAGCAAGTAAAGAAACGAGATGTCTTTAGTAAATATGGAGAGCAAGCCAGACTCGTGCTTGAAGCTCTGCTTGACAAATATATGGACGAGGGTATTTCTGAACTGGAGAATCTTTCGGTTTTGAAAAACGATCCATTCAGAAGATTTGGCTCCCCTGCAAACATTGCCAGACTGTTTGGCGGCAAGCAAGGTTACCTTAATGCAGTAAACAATCTGACTCAACTGATATATAATGTAGCATAAAAAGAAAAGTAAAATATGAGTTTGTCGAATTTCGTAAAACGGATACGCAATATAATGCGCAATGATGCCGGTATCAATGGTGATGCACAGCGCATAGAGCAGATGGCATGGATGCTCTTTCTTAAAGTTTATGACGAGAAAGAGAATGACTGGGAAATGGAGGATGATTATAAATCCATTATTCCTGAAGAATGCCGTTGGCGTAATTGGGCTCACGATGATGGAAGCGGGCATGCCCTGACGGGAGATGACCTGCTACTATTTGTCAACAATGTGGTATTTGATAAACTCAAGAAGATAGAGATTACTCCCGACACACCTATCCGGCAAGCAATCGTAAGAACTGTTTTTGAAGATGCCAACCAATATATGAAAGATGGGGTACAACTCCGACAGGTTCTGAATGTAATTGACGATCTCAATCTTGCCGACTATGAAGAAAGTCATGCTTTCGGTGAAATTTACGAAAACATACTCAAGGAAATGCAGTCCGCCGGATCTTCCGGCGAGTTTTATACGCCGAGAGCTTTAACTGAATTTATGGCGGAAATAATTAAGCCGCAGATTGGGGAGAAGATGGCGGATTTTGCTTGTGGAACCGGTGGCTTTATTACCAGTTGGCTTGGAGAACTTGACAAGCGAGTGGTTACTGCTGAAGACAGAGAGAAGTTTAATCAATCTGTATTTGGTATCGAAAAGAAACAATTCCCTTATATGCTGTGTGTAACAAATCTCTTGCTCCATGGCATAGATAAGCCATTGGTATTTCATGACAACTCACTGACTAAAGATGTTCTCAACTATACGGAAGAGGATAAATTTGATGTCGTACTCATGAATCCTCCATATGGTGGGAACGAAAAAGCCGATGTCAAGTCTCATTTTCCTTCCGACATGCGAAGCAGTGAAACTGCCGACCTGTTCATGGTGCTTATCATGTATCGCTTGAAGAAAAACGGCAGAGCAGCCGTTATTGTTCCTGATGGCTTTCTGTTTGGCGCGGACAATACCAAGATAGCCATAAAGACAAAATTGTTGCGTGATTTTAATCTGCATACAATCATTCGATTGCCAGGAAGCATTTTTTCGCCTTACACCAGCATAGCAACGAATATTCTGTTTTTCAATAATGAAAAGGCAGAAGATTCACCTGTCGGTTACTCTACCAAAGAGACATGGTTCTATCGTTTGGATATGCCGGAGGGATACAAGCATTTCTCCAAAACAAAACCGATGCGTTTGGAACATTGTAATCCTATCAAAGAATGGTGGGATAACCGTAAGGAAATCATTATTGAGGAAGGGAACGAGAAAGCTCGCTGCTATTCAGTCGAAGACCTGATTGGTTCTGACTGCAATTTCGACTTATGCAAGTTCCCGAAAGAAGATGAAGAAATTTTGCCTCCGGCCGAGCTGCTGGCTGACTATTACAAAAAACGGGCGGCTCTTGACCATGAGATAGACAAGACCTTGGCCGAGATACAGAAAATTCTCGGTATAGAAATAGAAAGGTGACCTATTAGAAAAGAAAAAGAAGATGAATACAGAAACAACGATAGTGCAATATAACGATCCGGCGTACAGTGAACTTGTCAACCATATTACGGATTTATGGACGGAGGCTAAGGCCGATGCCATAACAGCCGTAAATGCACACCTTCTTGATGCGAACTGGAAGACAGGACAATATATTGTTGAATTTGAGCAAAAAGGGATGGCTCGGGCCGAATACGGCAAGCAACTTCTCGTAAATCTATCAAAGGACTTGACAATAAGATGCGGTCGTGGGTTCAGCCGGTCCAATTTAACCTATATGCGTAAACTCTATCTCGCTTTCCCAAAAAGTGAGACACTGTCTCACAAATTGACATGGAGTCATTATTTCGAGTTGTTGAAATGTGATGACCCTTTGGAGATGAAGTTCTACTTCACGGAATCCATACGCCAAGGCTGGAAAGTGCGGGAGCTGAAACGGCAAATAAAAAGTGCATTGTTTCAGCGGCTTGCATTGAGTACGGATAAGAAAGGAGTATTGGCTTTGGCAAACGAGGGGCATCAGGTGCTTACTCCACAGGATATTATTAGGGATCCTTTTGTCTTGGAATTTGCCGGACTTCCGCAGAAGAAACAGTACAAGGAAGGTGAATTGGAAGCAGCTCTGAAGGCCAATATGGAAAAGTTCTTACTGGAACTCGGACGGGGGTTTGCCTTCGTGGGGCGCCAGTTTGTGATGCACATTGGAAGCAGACGACTCAAGGTGGACTTGGTGTTCTATCATTGCATATTGAAATGTTATGTTCTGATAGACTTAAAACGGGGTGAGATCAAGCATGGAGACATAGGTCAGATGAATCTTTACCTGAACTATTTCAAGACAGAGATATGTCAGAATGATGATAATCCTCCTATCGGGATTGTGTTGGGCGCAAAGAAAGATGAGCTGCTGTTGGAGTATGCACTCGAAGGTATTACGAATCAACTTTTTGCTGCCAGATACCAATTATACCTCCCAAAGCGAGAAGAATTGCAGGCTCAACTTGACAAGATTCTTGACGAATATCCCGAATGATAAATATGTGAGACAGCGTTTCACATTTCAATACAGCAAATAAATGAACGGAAAACAACTTAAAAACAGCATACTTCAATGGGCGATACAGGGAAAACTTGTACCGCAAGATCCGAATGACGAACCTGCATCAGTACTTCTTGAACGGATTAGGGAGGAAAAGGCTCGGTTGGTCAAAGAGAAGAAAATCAAAAAAGACAAGAACGAATCCATTATCTATCGCGGTGAGGACAATTCCTATTATGAGAAGTTCCTCGCCACGGGGGTGGTGAAGTGCATTGATGAGGAGATTCCGTTTGAGATTCCAAGTAGTTGGGAATGGACACGCATATCGTCTATATTTCAACTTAATCCAAGGGTAGAAGCCAATGATAATATGCTTGCAGCATTTATTCCAATGGAAGCAATTAGTGCTGTATATGGTTCAGATTACCATTACTATGAAAGGAAGTGGAAAGAAATAAAATCCGGCTTTACTCAGTTCGCTGACGGAGATATAGCATTTGCTAAAATAACGCCATGCTTTCAAAACAGGAAATCAGCCGTTTTCTCTAATTTACCAAATGGTATAGGAGCAGGAACAACAGAATTAAAAGTTTTACGTCCATATGGGGAAACTATAAATCGTTTCTATACCTTGTATTTCCTTGAAAGTCCATACTTTATTGATGAAGCTACTTTTAAAGGTACAGCAAATCAACAGCGTATTGTTGTTGGGTATTTGGAAAACAAGCTTTTTCCGTTACCTCCAATTGAAGAGCAATGTCGAATTGCCGGTAAAATTGCTGAAGTTTTACCGATAGCGGATAGATATGGCAAGACTCAAACAAAACTTGATAATCTAAATGTAGAATTAAAAAATATACTTAAAAAATCTGTTCTTCAAGAAGCAATACAGGGCAAACTTGTTCCACAGATAGAGGCAGAAGGCACAGCACAAGAGCTACTTGAACAGATACAACAGGAGAAGCAAAAACTTGCCAAAGAAGGCAAGTTAAAGAAATCAGCTCTCAATGATTCCATTATTTTCAAAGGTGACGATAACAAGTATTATGAGCAGATAGGAAGTAAAGTGGTTGATATAA
>ULWY01052565.1_pt1 | contig 11915 bp, 10 predicted proteins | sample 1960761 | NCBI WGS metagenome assembly ULWY01 (sample SAMEA4835824, study PRJEB28245) | human gut metagenome | biome: gut microbiome; material: fecal sample | place: Denmark | collected 2008
AAGGAAGATTTACAATCCCTATTCGGCTGTAATGTCGATATTGTCCGATTGCGGGATCAAATGGATTCACTTTTGAGAAACCGAATTGAAAAGGAAGGCATTTATGTGTGATACAGAATTAGTCCGTTCCTCTTTGACAAAGATACAAACGGCTTTAGATAGATCGCTCGCTTGGTCAGCCCATCTTCCCAATGTTGTTCCGCCAAGTACTGAATGAATCGGTCTTTTTGATCGTCTGCCATACCCTCACTGTATTTTACAGGAGCTCGAAAGAAGGTTTCCCTGCTCAACTACTCCCTCTTCTGTTTGATTGAAAGATATTACAAGAAACCTTATTCCTTTTACAAAAAGACTGAACAGACTCGCCTCTTGGCAGTGACTCTGTTTGGTACTGAAAATAAAATCGCTCTAAATCCTCGTTGCTATACACAAATCTATAAGTTTTTGTTCGCAACGAAGGTACGGATTCTAAATCTCAGCCCTAAATTGAGTGCTTACAGACATGATACTCTTCAATTCGGTATCACCCAAAAAGTCTGTAAGTTAGACAAGAAGAATAGTCTATACATTCAGAGTCCATCATACATTTATGAATTGCAAAGGAGAGAATATCTATTTGGAAGGACAGTATAAATCAACATGCCAAAATCTTCAATTAACGGCATAATAATTTATTTTGCAGATACGCCATATAAACGCTCATATTGTTTTGTTATCATTATCCATCGATAACATCTTTGAGCTATTTCCATCATATTTTCTGCATTTAAAACATAATAAGAATCAGGCATTTTCAATAAATTCACAAGATCTTCTACAGAAGAAAAATAATCCGCCTTATTTTCCGTTGTCTCTCTATTATAAATCACATCATAAGCCAATATCGGTTTATTAAAAAACATTGCTTCCACCAAAGACGGATTGGTACCACCTGCACTATGTCCGTGAATATAATAGCAACAATGGCTTCTAAGAACATTCAACACCTTCACATCATAAATTGGGGAAAGTAAATGGATATTTTCACAATCACCATATTTATCTTTTAGCATCTTTCCATACGAACTTCTTTCCCAATTTCCTATAAAAAACAATTCTTTCCCAGTCCGTTTAAAAGCTTCCAATGTTATATGTACGTTATTTTCCGGCTCTATTCTGCATAACGAAAAAGAATAATCTACATCTTTTAGACCATATTGCTCTAATACTTCATCTTCTATATCAGAAACGTCACACAAAACATGATCACCACCATAAGCAATCAACTCAGCCTGTTTACCATACTCTTCTAATACATAATCTTGAATTCCCTTATTATCGGCCACCACTACATCTGCATATTTCACAGCCATTTTTTCTGAGAACCTCAAGAATCGCCGTGTCCACTTTCCCCATTTATTTCTTCGGTGTTCCAATCCATCAATATTAATTATCAATTTCTTTTTTGAGAACAAACGATAAATGGGTAAAAAGCAACATCCAGAGACACCTAATATCAGAACAACATCACTTCTCCGTGTAGCTTGAATCAAAGACAGAATATCATAAAAGATACTTTGAATGCCATTAGCATCTAAAGGAATATACTTTAACGAAGCACCTTTATACAAACTAAGCCTCTTAGGATAACTTTTACTACTACAATATACCGTATAATTCCCATCCTTAGAAGCATTTTCACCTATCACATTTTCGACTAAGGTTTCAAAACCTCCATAATTAGCAGGTACTCCAACCGTACCAATGATTGTTATATATTTCATGTAAACAACTTATTATACACACATTATCATAGTAAAATCAACCACTATACACTAAAAAAGATAATTTTTTCAACCGCTTCTTAATACGATTATATAGTTTATTAAAAGGAACAATAAGTATTAACATATATGTCAAATAATAAGAAAACCACGGGAAATACTTCTTAATATTTTGCTTATATCCGTATATATCAAAGCATTCTATCCTTGCCACATATTTATTAAAAAGAAGCGTAGGAAGAAAATAGAATAATATATCATTCAATATATGCTTTTTACATTTCATGGAAATATATCCAGATTTATATACAGCATCAATCAAAGACGGATATTCAATAGTAAAAGCTTTGAATTTATTATGCCCACCTCGTTTAGGAATCCTTTGAACATCAAACAAATATTCATCATTAATAATATATTTTCCTAAACAATGTTGCGTCAAGAACAAGGAGGTATGAGGAAATAAAGGATTTAACTTTATTTCTCCTATCTTATCAAATTCATCTTTCCATATGCAGAAGCCATTGCTTGACGAAGACCAATATGACAAGTTATACATAAAAGAATTAAAATCATCATATGCCAACACTCTGTTTTTATTAAGCATTCCATTTGAATAGAATAGTAAAGCTTTATCATTTTGCGCCCCTCTAATATCATCAATTATTTTCGTCAAACTCCCTTTTTTGAATTTTGCTTGACTATTATGAAGTTTTAAGAATGTGCCCTTCGCATATGTAAGAACACAATAGGAGTTTAAAAATCCCTCACAATCTGTATGGAAATATTTTAAGTTTTCAAAATCAAATTTATTAACCAACAGTTCTATTTCATGTAGAGGATCATTATCAGAAAGAATAACCTCATAATCAGTTATTGGAACATCTGAATTATCTTGAAAAATACTTGTAAGTGTTAGTTCTAGTTGCTCAATCCTTTTACAGCACGGAATACATATAGATAATAACATAAATAGAATGATTGTTAAATATATTTGATAATTTTTGCCGGAATCCCCCCTATAACACAATTATCAGGAAACTGTCCACGCACAACAGCACCTGCTGCTACAACACTGTTATCGCCGATGATAGTACCATCTAAAATCGTAACTTTTGCTCCAATCCAACAATTCTTGCCAATTTTAACGCCAACACCATTAACACCTTGTAGCCTAATAGGAATATTTGTATTATGATAATTATGATTCTCTGGATGTATACTCACATAATTTCCGAATATAGTATCATCTCCAATCTCTAAAAAGCCCATTCCACTTCCATAATGCCCATGTGTACCTAATCCGACATAATTTCCTACTCGCATTCCCTTTCCAAAATACCGTAAAGAACCTGTTAATTCTATGTGCGTATTATAACCGATAGATACGTTATCGCCGCATATCAGCCCCTCTTGGGAAAGAGCATTTATATAACAATTTCTTCCTACACTGAAATTTTTTCCTACTTTAATCATAGAGGTACACCTCATTACACTTGAAGGATGTATAAAAAGTTTTTTTATTGATCGAAAACGAATAATACCCCAAAGCAAGGATAGTCCTCGTGACAGGAAAAGTAAGATAACATAAGATAATGGAACCCTTGAATCTAATTTAAAATCTTCTCCTTTCACAGTACTAATAAATCTGTTAATTATACGCATCTGTAAAATTCTGTTTTAATAGCAACTTCTGATAAAGAATATTATGCCGATTTATCATATTTTCAATGGAGTAATGATTACAAACAAGCAACTTAGCTTGTTCTCCAAGTTTTTTCTTTAGCTCATTATCACATAAAACACTCAGAATTTTGTTAGCCAAATCTTTATAATCATAGGTTTCATATAAAATACCGTTAACATTCTCCTCTATTAGATCACAGCAAGATGGTATTTTAGAAGCAACCACAGGTAGTTCCACAGCCATCATTTCCATAAGAACCAATGGTAGCCCTTCAGATTCTGAGGGAAACACTCCAACATCTGCAATTGACAGATATTCAACAATATTGGGAATAGAACCAGTAAATGTGATTTTATCATCTAATGATTTTTCATGAACAACAGATTGATATTGTTCTTTAAGTGGGCCATCTCCAATAAATAGTAATAAGGCAGAAGGGTGATACTGTGTCACTATTTCCCACGCCTTGATTAGGGTATCGTGATTCTTTCCTTCACAAATTCGTGCAACATAAACAGCAACATATTTATCTTCACTAATCCCCATACACGATTTCGTAAGATTACGTTTACAAAATTTTTCTTTTGTATCAATTCCATTTACTATCGTCAAATGTTGATTAGAAGTATATAATCTTTTAACAACACGACTTACCGTAGGACCAACAGATATAATTATCGTTTTTAACAATCGACATGCACACCAATCGAAGATAAAACGTATTTTATCTTCGATTGTTCTTTTTTCCAGAAAAAAACCACTAAAATGTATGCTTCTAATATTAACCGGAACAGTTCTCGATAGCAATATACCTATAGATAAAAAGAAATATGAAAATGAGGAATTGTGCGCATGAACAATATCCGGTTTTATCTTTTTCAACAAATCCACTAAATTCGGCAAATAACGAATATAATTAACATGATGATTCCTGTTACTTTCAAAAGGAAGGTAAAAAACAGAGATATATTCAGGTATTTCAAGGTGCAGATCATTCATATCTTTGTGCAAACATATAATATAGATCTTATTCCTCAATTTGGCGAAACTTGACGATAGATGACAAACAACCGACTCTACGCCTCCTCTGTTTAATCCATCAACAAAGTATACGATTTTCATATTTTGAATCTAATGATTTATAATGTAAATAAATGAATATCAATGATGCAACATCAATATACCCTTTAATTAATAATATCAAAGCATAAAAAAACACCGTAAAAAAGAAAAACGAAAGAATCCGTTCTTTAAATATCAAACCAGAAATTCTAACTATACTATATTGATATAATAGAAATAGTATTACTCCAGGAACACCAAAATAGAACAATAACCTAACATACCCAACATCAGAATCACCATAATAACTATCGCCTTTAGTCCAACGCATATCACCAATATAATATGTTTTTTGATTTTGCGGCCATATACTCAAATGATATTCCGTTAATCCATCACTTGATGCAGTCGATAGTTCTCCATTTTCAACTAAATTAATAAAAGCTTCAAAACCAAAATCAATGATATCACCATAATCTTCCTGCAATTTGGGAGATGATGTATAAATGAAAACTAATGCTATACCAAAAACAGTAAGATAGATTATAAATTGTCTGAAAACTAAAAATACCTTATTACACATTTTAGGTATTAATATACAAAAAATCAAATACACTATACTAAACACACAACCAATCATAGCCGTCCTTGCAAAGAAGATACCTACAATGAATATATAAACATATAGCAATATCAACTTAATTAATTGCTGCTTGTTTTTCGCTTTTAACATGAATGGCATTATAGCAATTAAGCCTAATCCATATATAGCTCCAGCTCCAAAGTAGAAACAACCGAGTCCGATCAACCGGACTCCGAAATACATTTTAATAACCCTACTAGTAAGATCTATACCTTGTAAATCAAACAGGAATAAACATATTGGTTGATTGACAAACATTACTATAGCTATAACAGACTGTACAACTAATGTCATCAAAAAATAGCGTGTTATTACATAAAAGCTTATTACCTTGCAAAACCTTTTTGTAATATAGTATATACAGTAAGAAAGAAGTAATAAATAAATAACTTGAAAAGGAAATATAATAAACGTATTTTCGGTTATCGTATTTACAACACTTGAAAGCACTGTAAACAAAGACATCAAGACAGGATAAAACAAAGTCTTTATATATCTACACTTTACTTTTCTATTAAGTAACAATCCATCTTTAATCATATAAATAAAGAAAAACAAAAAGACTAAAAGCCTTGGATCAAACCCGTAAGCTTTAAATGGAAAGAAATAAACAAAGAAGCAAAATATAATCAGTATATTTTGATACCACCTAACTTTAGGCATAATGAATCGAGTACTATAAGATTTAAATCACAAATATTTTCCCTCTATTAGAGAAAATTCCACTTAACAAAACAGACAATCCCAATTTGATTCTCGAAGAATTTTTAACAAATAAAGAATAATCCTTCGACAGTATAAAATGCTTTATTCTAACATAAGAATTTTCCATAGACATATACAGCATACATAGTACCAATGTCAGAATTTCAGCTGCATCAATATGCTCCTTTCTTATAAGCGAAGATACCTTTTCAATTATTTCACAGTTCACTACTTCCGGCAACTTTATACCATATGGCACTAAAACATGCTGAACATTTTCTCTTCTCACTATTTTTGATATTAAATCTTGTTCATCACTATATTTTGCGGTTATTTGGTTGTTCGAAATACGATAAAACAATACAACATCTTTGATATTGGCAATAGAGTTAGGATGTGAAAAAATTATATCACTCCAAAACTTATAATCTTCCGCATGTTTATATGAGTCATTGTATTTCAATCCAAACTGCTTAATCGCACTGTTCCTAATAATAGTTGTAGGATGATACAAAGGACAGTTTATCAAAGATAAATAAAGTAAATCTTCATATTTTTGAGGCAAAATAGGAGCCATTCCAGTCAAGCCTCCTATATACTCCATTTGCCCTCCGCATACAAAGCATTCAGGATTTGAATCCATATATTTTACTTGTTTGTAAAGCCTATCATCAAACATTATATCATCAGCATCCATTCTAACGATATATTCACCTTTAGCAAGCGATAATCCTTTATTAAGCGTCTTGATTAGACCAATATTTTTCTCATTCTTATAATACTTTATACGCCTATCAATATTACTATACTCAATTGCGATTTTTGAGGTATCATCCATAGATCCATCATCAATCAACAGCACATCAAAATCTTTAAATGCTTGTCGCATAATGCTATCTAAAGAGTCTCTAAGATAAAGTGCCGCATTATATGCAGGTAGTAAAATTGTAACTTTCATTTATTGTTATGTTTGCAGATAAGATTTCGCAATGATGTCTATAACAGAAAAAAATTAGCTCATCAATTCTATATTATCAAACTCACGGAGCCATGTATCATAATAATTTTTACACTTATTATATTTATTATCAACAATTATCACTTTCTTATCCATAAGAATACCTAAAATTAGTCCATGAAGACGCGTTGTATAAATAATTTCATAGTTCGAAAAAAAATTTATTCCCTTATAAATATACCGCTCTCTATTATTTTTTCTATTTAAACCATATATAGGACTCACAAAAACATTTAGAAATTTACATTTTTGCAATCTCTTAGAAACCACCACTTTAAAATACTCAAAATATGAGTACAATAATAAAATATATTTATTATTAGAAAATGTAGGCCAATCTTTTACGTCAAAATCTGATTCCAACTTAAAAGTTATATCATCTATTTCTGAATCAGTGCGAAGCATGAATAATATACAATCATTCCTTACCTTTCTCATCGGCATGGCTTCAACATCAACAAAGAAAGCCATATCAGGCAGTAAATACAGTTTTTTTGCATCTACATAATTAGACAATATATCCATAGACATTTGGTCTCTCAAACAAATATGAATATCCGCATGATTGTTAAATATTTTACAATCTATTGGAAGAATACTTTTATTATTATACCACACCGTTTGTGGAAATATTATTATGCGCTTATCTTTAAATTTCTCTGCAATATATAAACGATGCTCTTGACACTCTCGATACAGATCTCCCCAATTTCCTCCTCCATGAAATAAAATAATTTTGGCATCCTTTATCTTATTTTCATCCCAATTATGAACATTTGCCGAGTAAATACACTTATAATGAATATTTTCAAGAAATCGAAGTTCTCCTTCCCAAATAAGATTATCACCAATATTAGGATGGTTGGGTACATCCAACAATACATAATCAGCATTTATTAAAGGAATCAGCTTTTTCTTTATCAAATCCCTATAACTCAAAATTTTATCACGATTACTCATAAATTTTTATTTTCATATATTCAAACACTCCCAACAATCTTATCTGCACTAATATAATACGCATCCTGTACAACAATCCTCTGTTAGTATGTTTAAACATCGACAAGCACAAGTTAAAACGATTATCTTTCAATTGCCTTTGATAAATTTGACATGCTACAGGTGCTCTATGGCAAATATTTGGGTAACTCATATAATCTCCATACAACTCTTTTAGCAAATAATCATAATTATTCGGAACCGGCAACAACATATTCTCAAATTGCAGCATTTTTAATGGAAACAAATCATTATAGGTAAGCTCAAATGTATTAGAAAATTCAAAATAAGGATGAACCATTATAACATTTTCTAATCCAGAATCTACTAACCCATATTTATAATTATAGTATTCTAAAAAATCCATTTGTTCATTTTTATGGCTTAAAGTTTTTTTCATATAACCATAAGATTTACCAAATATGATATAATTTGCAGTATCTCTATAAATATTATTTTCTATTACATTATCTTTATTTTTAACTATACAATTAACAGGTCTAATATCTATTTTAACAGGAACAAGAACACAAGAACCCTGAGTACGAGAAAATACTTTTTTACTGGCAAAAAAGTTACAAGTATGTTCTACTAATGGCTCGTTATAAAACAGTGCAACATCATTGTGCATTTCACAATACATTGATATTTCTTTAATTAACCTAAGGTAATCCTTTTTTAGCAGAGAAATATCCAGATCATCATCCCATGGAATAAATCCTTTATGACGTACTATACCAATCAAACTACCCCCATCTATCCAATAGGGAATATTATTTTCTTTTGCAATAGTATCTATTATCAATAATAGACGTAGCATTTCTTCGTGTACTTTTTCCAACCCTTCAACAGTATAATACTTCAAACCATCACGATTCACCAAAATATGTTTTTTTTGCTTATCAGATAACATACGCCATCAATTTAATATATTTTTATATTTAACGATACAAATCCTATACAACGCAACAAATAATTCGGGTGCAACAAAAGCCAATGCCATTGTATAAAGATTTACTTTAGAAAAACTGATAAATGATAATAACATCAATATATATAACAAGACAGAATATACAACACTTAAATTATATTCCCTTGAATACCCTTTAACAACTAAAACAGAAGCACCAAATAGATAGCTGATCCCCACTATTGGAACATATAAAACCATAATCTTTAATATCGAAACGGCCCCTAACATTGAAGTATCACTTAATAATAAAATAATATTAGGAGCAAATAAGTAAACAAACAAACAAACAAAAGCACCAAAAAGCAGCACTATCTTAATAGATTTTTTCACTAGCAGCATATTTTTACTCTTAGCTACATTTGGATATATAACTTGTGCTACTAATGAAAATGGAGTTTTTAAAATTGAAACTATCTTAGCACACAAATCGTATATAGCAACCATATCATAAGAAAAAAAAGTTCCTATCACTAAGACATTACCTCTTTCCATGACAATAGCAGATAAACGAGATGTAAAAAAAGGAAGACTTTCTAAAAAATCCTCTTTCATCCTATACTTAGACACCTTCACAAAATATATATCGAACTTTTTTTTAAGGATAATAACCGATAATACTGATGTAAAAAAACCTCCTATTGAATATAATACTGGAATACAAGCATAGTCTTTTTTATCATGTACGAACAAAAAAATTAAAATTAGACATGAACACTTTGCCACAAAAGTGATAATTGTTATAAACTTCATCCTTTCTAGTCCTTGAAACAACCATGTAGGAAAAAACACTTCTTGAATGCAAAGTCCTATAAATCCAAGGAGAATAACAGAGTAATCATATTTCAAGAATATTAATACGAACAACCCACTCACCAAGCATATCGCAAATATCAATAGCTTTTGATATACAATACTTGAATATATTTCTCTAATTTTAAACACATTAGTTCTATTTTCACTTATTTTCCTTGTTGCAGAAACGTTATAACCAAAATTTATTATAATAACTACATACGCAATAATAGCTTGACAAAAAACAACTACCCCATAGTTATCGGCTCCAACAGTCCTTATAACGTATGGATATGAGATCAAGGGAAGTAATAATCCTATGATTTCTAGAATTGACAAATAAGTAAAATTGGCAAATAACGTTTTTGCTGTTTTATTATTTTCCAGTTTTAAGAAAGAAATCATTTTATAGATATTAAGTATATTTACCCAAATCGGAGATATTGCATTTTCCCCGTATATCAATAATCAGTGGAACAACAATTTCTATTACAAAAGTTCGTTAAGTGCTTTTATGAAATAAGCATTATCAATTCTGTTGCGTATAGCCAAGCGAATATACTGTTTGCAAGCAAAGGCTGATTTTGTGCTACAGTCTTTAACAAGAATGTTGCAATGTTTCAAAAGGAGTTGTGTAAGTTCTGTAGCTTTATATTTATCTGTCACCTCGCATAAGAAATAATTAGCCTGTGAGGGTATCACACGCAAGAAAGGTATTGATCGCAAATCTTCATAAAAGCGTTGGCGTTCTGCGATAAACTTTTCACAACCTTTCTTATAGTCGCTCTCATACTTCCCGTAAATCTGCATATAGAACTCGGCAAACGAATTGATATTCCAAATAGAGATATCGCTTTTGATCTTCTTGATTAACTCGATGTTACCCGAAGCCAACACGCCTAAACGAAGACCGGGAACACCGTATGACTTGGAAATACTCTTCATCACTACCAGATTCTCATATTGTTCCAATACATCATCACACAACAAAGTATTATTTTCATAACCTACGCTGAAATCGACAAATGATTCGTCAACCACCATACGGATTCTTCTTTGTTGTGCCCATGCTATCAAATCCAACAAATCAGCGTATGGAATGAAATTCCCAGAAGGATTGTCAGGATTTACCAACAGCAAAGTAGAAATAGGCTTATCAGAAAAGAAAGCTCTCAAATCGGAAGCAGAATAAGAGAAATCCCTATTATCCGGCGTAAAGCAAATTAGCTGTTCCTTATCGCAACGATTTGGGTACTCTTCAAACGTCGGATATATGACACCAATCTTTCCCTCTATCTGTTCCATAAGAGACTTGATCAGCTCAGCCGCACCATTCCCAATTACGGCATACTCTTTTTTAATATGAAAATACCTAGCTATCAGTAACGAATTAACACGCATTCCAGAAGGATATTCAGCCAATAACACGTCAAAATTAGCCTTCAACTCATCCTTCAACTTCTGAGGTGGAAAAAACGGATTGACCAAATAACAGAAGTCTAGTAAGTTCGGAAAACGCCAATAACCACCATAGCGCTTTTGATAAAGCGACAAGCGATCTTCTTCTGTGGCAAAAATCGTTTCCGCAATGTCCAAGTCCTGCACATCGTCTATCTCATACCACTTTTCCCCCTGCAAAGGCAAGGCTTTCAATTCACATTTATCCAACAGTGTAATCACCCGAAGCACTTGCTCGTAATACTCATTATTGCCCAGAGCCTTAGTATACGCTTCCAAAAAGGGAACATAATTCGTAGTGGAGAACTCTTTGCTGAACTTGTAGATATTAACCGTTTTGTAATAATAATCTACATCTCCGTATTTAAAGGCTTTCTTAGGAATAAAATTGACAATATTATTCTCCTCATCCAAGCGAACCATTGTTCCGTCCATCCAAGTCTCGTACTTTGCTACCAGCGCTAAATTAGGGTATGGATTATAGACAATCATCGGGAAAAGAGTATCATCGAATATCAAATCTGATTCTATCAATAATGTATCATCTTTTTGCAGCTCTTTCTTTGCCAAGGAAAGCGAATAAATATTGTTCGTCTTATCATAAACTGGATTTTCTATATATTCTATCTTCAATCCTTTATATTTGTGACCAATATAGTTACGTAGAAGATCCCCTTTATATCCGATAACTATTATTACTTTCGACAAATCCAACAGGGAAAGCTGAGTTAATATACGATCTATCAAGGAAGTACCATTAACTTTCACCATACACTTTGTATTATTACGAGTCAATTCCCCGAGGCGTTTTCCCA
>ULWY01067012.1_pt1 | contig 11870 bp, 10 predicted proteins | sample 1960761 | NCBI WGS metagenome assembly ULWY01 (sample SAMEA4835824, study PRJEB28245) | human gut metagenome | biome: gut microbiome; material: fecal sample | place: Denmark | collected 2008
TCTTAAATCGTCACCTGTAGATTATGGGTATTCAAAAAAAAGGATAATTACTGCTGATTCATTAATTGAAAATACAGAAATTTTAAATTCCTTTTTGTGTTTTCTTGAAGCAATCACTCTATTACTATGGTTATTAATTGATAAATAGTATTTTGATTAAATGACATGAAAATTTATTTTTCAGATATAACCAGTGTATACAAAATTAAACATTATATGAACAACACAAATGAAAAAGTTTTTAACGGGAGGAAATAGTACAATGAAAAATAAAATGATTATAAAAATTATTGTCTCGATTCTTTTAGCCTATCTAATGGTTTTTATTATTAATTCGTTGATTAGTAATACTTATTTGGCTCAACCAGAACTTAATCATATTATTGTCCTTGATTACATTCTTGCTTGTTGCATTGTTATTATCGCGCTCATTATCATATTTGGTTTTTTAATCTTAACTAAACATGAGTAATTCTAAAATTTTACTTATGTATTAAATGAAATCGCTCTTTTTAAGTAAAATGCTGCTTTAGATGATAATATTACGCAGCAAAAATATCATAATGATACTCATGATATGCTTCCTTAAGTGAAATAGGCAATGGTATTAAGACAAAGAAAACTAATGCCTTCGTGTCATTAAGAAAGGGTGTTTGCTATAAAATGGCAGACACCTTTTCTATCACCGCTAAAAAGCATTTGAAAATAACATGGTTTATGAACTGCTCCTAAAGAATTATTACATAGTTCTAAAACATACATTCCTAAAACAATAGTGCATAATAAATTATGTTAGGATGCTCTATAATTTAGAGGCTTACATGATTGATTTTTTATGACGTATTTAAATGATTTTTATGGTCTTTTGGGAATAGAATTAATGACTTTAGTTAAATACATGGAATGTGTGAAGTAGTACTATTTACTATACGTAATATCTAGTTTTATAATACGAAAAAATCCAGGAAAATAATCCTGGATTAATCAAATGTAACATATTCGTTATCTAAAGGTTTAGCCCCTTCAACATGATCTACATCAAGAACACAGATATTCGCATTCATAGATGGGTCATATTCAATATGTGTATGACCTTCTAATAGAAGCCATTCATTAGGTATGAATTTAGACGCATATTCACTTACACAAAGCATACCAATTAATGAAGTATCCTGTTCACAACATACCATTGCATAACGACCAAGAATAAAACCATTAGGAATCACTTTATCACGACCTATGAACTTACCTTTGATTTTAATTGTCTTTTGATCATAACGTTCTGGATGTTCCATCGCATCATAACAGAAGATACCAAAATCATGATCAGCAACTTCTAAATGATCCTGTGTATAATCATATGGTAATTCATCATCCTGCATAGTATTTACAGAACCATCTTTATTTTCATAGATGATCTGACATACAGGATTCATTGCCTTGATGTTGTTTCTTAAAGTAGACTTCTTCATACCATCTTCAATACGGTTAAAGATGACTAAGTCACTCTTAGCACAATGTTGGAATAAGAGTGCACGCATGTTATTCACATAAAGCTGGAAAGTAGAGGCATTAATAGTAGTTAGAATCTGTACAACATCCCAGTTTTCAGGGAATTTTGATTCTACAAACTGATCTACATTCCACATACCATTAAATTCTACAAGAACCTGTGTAGGATGATATTTCTCCTTTAAATCCTTAAAGAAATCGGCAGTGAAGTCTTCTTCATTCTCTACATAAACAATTTCACAGTTATGTTCCTTAATAGCTGCTTCATTATATTCTACTTCACCTTCTTCTGTCACAATAAGCACAGATGTCTCATAATCACAGAAGTCAGTATTAATAATTGTATCGTTGATAAATGTTGTTTTACCACTTTCTAAAAAGCCAGTAAATAGATAAATTCTTGTTTCTAAATTATCCATACATTAACCTTTCATTAAATCATAGATTTTATGTGCATCAAGCTTTTCACCAATCACACACATTCTTCCACCAACATCTGGTGTACATTCACGGATTTCATAATCGCCACTTACAAAGTCAAATTCAAACCATTTACCATCAGTACCCTTCACAATACCCTTAGAACGAAGAATATGACCTAAAGATTCATCAGTCCCTAAAGTCTTTAACTTATCATCAAGTTCTTCTTTAGTAAATGGATGTGCTGTTTCAATACCAATACTATTGAATACTTCATCTGCATCATGCATATCTTCTTCATCATAGTATAATGTGCTTTCTCCATCATGGTGATGATGTTCATGATCGTGATGATGACCACATTCACATTCGTGATCATGTTCATGGTGATGTTCACATTCGCATTCGTGGTCATGATCATGATGGTGTCCACATTCACATTCATGGTCATGATCATGGTGATGATGATGTTCATGATGATGTCCATGAACACTTTCCTGATGTTCCTTTTCAGCCGCAATCAATGCCTTTTCTAAAGCATCCTTATGATTACTTGCTTCAAGAATCATATCACCTGTAATCTGATTCCATGGAGTAGTAACGACTGGTGCATGAGGATTTAATTCTCTAATAATATCTAAACATTCCGCAATCTTTTCTTCAGACACATCCTGTGAACGGCTTAAGATTACACAGCTTGCTGCACCAATCTGGTTATTAAAGAACTCACCAAAGTTCTTATGATACATCTTACATTTCTTTGCATCTACTACAGTAAAGAAACGATCAAGTGTTAAATCAGCACCATGTACCTTCTGTACAGCCGCAATAATATCAGATAACTTACCAACACCTGTTGGTTCAATAATAATACGATCAGGATGATATGTATCTACAACTTCCTTTAAAGCTGTTTCAAAATCACCTGCAAGACTGCAACAAATACAACCCTGACTCAATTCATTGACAGTAATACCTGCATCACGCATAAAACCACCATCAATTCCAATTTCACCAAACTCATTTTCAATGAGTACTAACTTTTCATTTTTTAAAGATTCATTTAATAATTTTTTAATAAGTGTTGTTTTGCCAGCACCTAAGAATCCAGAAATAATATCAACTTTTGCCATTTTATTGACTCCTTTCTTAACCATCTCACATTATATCATTTTTCTTAAAAAACGCTCATAAAATGATAAAAAAGCTTATATAAACTTTTCAATAAATACACCTATCCCATTAGAATCTTTATCCTCTGTGACATAGTTAGCGACAGCTTTCGCATGAATAGACCCATTTCCCATTACTACACCAACACCTGCTTCTTCCAACATATCTATATCATTATCTTCATCACCAAAAGCTATACATTGAGATATAGAAATATCATGAAGGGCTAAAGCCTCTTTCAAACCATTAGACTTAGACACATGAGGATTCATATATTCATATAAAAAACTGGTAGTCACTAAGGCAGACGCTTTATATTCTCTATTCTTAAATGATTTAGAACGTTCTACTATCTGAGGCATATAGCTTGGATTACATATAATCATCAATTTACGATAAGGACGTGTTAAGAACGTATCAAAATCTACAACTCTATATTCAATTCCATCACCCTCAGCCATATTTCTAATATAGTCATCATCCTTAGGTGCATATAAAATACCTTCATGACAGATTGTAAAGTTACAATCCATATCTTTATAATGATTCATGATTTCTTTAATCAATTCAGGACTTAAAGTATGATTCTCCTGATATAGATCAAGAATATAATCATCAATCTCAGAACCTCCAGAACCCACTACAAAATCAATACATCCTTCAATACCCCATGATTTTATATGATTTCTTACACTATCTGCATCTCTACCTGTACATATTCCAAATAATATACCTTTACTTCTTGCTTTCTTAATAGCTGCAACAGTTCTTTCATCTACGACCTGTTTACTAGTCAGTAATGTTCCATCTACATCACATACAATAGCACGTATATCCATATTTATTCCCCCGTCATTTTTATTATAGTACACTGTCTTCTTTTCAATATTCTCTTCATAATGTCTCTTAAATAAGCTGTATAAAGAGTATCTAATATAAATAATAGACTTAATCTTGTGCTATAGGAAGATATTTTCTTATAGTGATTTTATTTTAACGTAATCTCGATTTCAGGATCATATTCAGTAGAAGAAATCAGTACAATAGGGATATGATTCTTATGCAAAATTGAAGGAATCTTATCTGATAACATCCCACGTCCATTAAATGTAGTGACTATTACAAGGCGAGAAGAATCATTTGATGCAAAAAATAATTGTGATTGATATTCTTCTTTTAAGAATTCAATCTTCCTTTTATATTCTGATGTATTACTTTTAGTCGCTAAGTGATAAATAAAAATCACCAAAACATGCTTCACTTATTTCCAGGTAAGGCATATGAATCACTTTCTTAGAATTATCTAAAATATTTATCATATTTCTATAACTATGTATATGTCTGTGTTATAATCCCAAAAAAGGAAGGTGATATTTATGATAGATGGACATATGCATCTAGAATATGGGGATCTCTCAAAAGAATATGTACTACAGTTTGTGGAAAGTGCAGTAAAGAATGGTATGGATGAAATACAGATTCTTGATCATACACATCGTTTTAAAGAATTTAGACCTGTTTATGAAGGCGTAAGAAAAGCATCTCCTTATCAAGAAGAATGGTTAAACAATAAAGAAATGAAGTTTCATAGTACTTTAGATGAATATTGTGCTTTAATTAAAGAAATCAAGGCAATGGATTTACCTATTAAGGTGTCTTTTGGTTTAGAGGTATGTTATGTACCTGAATATGAAGAAACAATTCGAGAAATATTAAAACCTTATCATTTTGATTTCTTAGTAGGAGCCATTCATTCTATCGACGGTAAACTCTATGATATGAAATGGTCAGAAGAAATTTTATGGAACAAGTATCCTGTGGATGAAATTTATAAGAGATACTATGAATGTGTTTTCTCACTTGTAAAATCTGATTTATTTACACAGCTTGCACATCCAGATACGATCAAGATGTTTGGCCATTATCCTACTTATGACTTACAGCCTACATATGATGAACTTGCTGAATTATTAAATGAACATCATATGAAAGCAGAAAACAATGTAGGATGTTACTATCGTTATCATACACCTGATATAGGCTTATCAGATCAGTTATTACAGACCTTTAAAAAACATCATGTCCAGATGATTACTGCAAGTGATGCGCATCATCCAGAAGATGTAGGTCGTAATATAGCGGATGTCTGGGATAAAACAATGAAGTGAAGACCGTCTTCACTTTTTTGATATATTTTTATCATAATAGTACTTGAATGATATGCAAATATTGATAAGTTTGTTTCTAATTTCACATTGAATAATTCAATGGAATTTAATGAATATATAATAAATATGAAGAAAGGAGAGAGACTTATGAAGAAAATCTTATTGGTATGTAATGCTGGTATGTCAACAAGTATGCTTGTATTGAAGATGGAAAAGGCAGCACAAGATAAAGGCATTGAAATGGAAGTTAAGGCTCTCCCAGTAACAGATGCAGAAAAAGAACTCAATGACTGGGATGTCATTATGTTAGGTCCACAGGTTCGTCATATGGAAAAGAGATTAAGAGAATTAACATCTACACCAATTGAAGTCATCAATATGCGTGACTATGGTATGATGAACGGTGAAAAGGTATTAGATGCTGCTCTGAAAATCCTCGGATAATATTTGATAATTGAATTACTCCTTAATGTGAAAAGTGAAGATGGGTTCATCTTCACTTTTTGTTTTTCTCCAGTTTTTCTAAATGTTTCTGATGGAGCTCTTTATAATGATTAAAAGCATGAGGATTTAATTCCTGTAGCTTCTTTTCATATTTACTACGGTACTGTTTTAATACACGTAATGTTTCAGGATTCATTTCCTGTAACTTTTCTTCAATACGATCACGATATTGTTCGAGTCGTTCTTCTACATACTGCTCATTTTCATGAATCTTTTCCATGATTTCTGGAATATGCATTTCTAGTCTTGATAAGAATTCATCCGCTTCAATTAAACCTAGTTCACCAAAGTCTGTATGATTTTCAATATCCTTTAATAGATCAGGAGATAAGTCTGTTTTAGAATGAATCTTATCCAACATTTCTTGAGTCATCTTCTGTTTATACTTTTCAGCTTCATTTCCAAAGGCCCATTCTAATTCAGGTTGTATAAATGAAATATGAGATGTTTCCAAATCTTCTAATGGATAAGGAGGGACAAGCCCACAATCTAATAATGCCTGCTGCATTGTACGTCTTACATGACCACTTGTAATTATTTCTATACCACCATTTTCTCTTAATGCCTGATTAAGATGATCCATATGACGTGTTAAATAGAAATCTATATTTCTTTTCTGTAAATCATTATAGAAGATAATCAAATGATCAATTGCAGTAAAATCAATATTACTAATACCAGAAGCATCTACAATAATCTGCTCAGTATCTTCTTTAATTGCTTTTTCTATATCTTCCTGGAACTTATCAATATTCGCAAAAAATAGATTTCCTGGGAAACGATAAATAATAGTATGTCTAATTGGTCTTGCATTCACATTCTTTTCTAGATTAAAGAAACCTGTCTGCCCTGGAATTACACCTAAGAAATGGGCTGGTGGAGTGACTGCCTTAATAACTACAGCGAGGAATGATAAAACAATACCAATTACAACACCATAAATAGTCCCAAAGATAAGTACTCCACAACATGCTGCCATAAATATATAGAACTCATTTCTACTTTCTTTAAATAAACGTTGACCTAACGCAAAGTGACAGGCACCAAGTAAGGCAGTAATCACAATCGCCGTTAAAATAGGAACAGGAAGATATTCAATGAACCCTGTACCAAATAATAGAAGAAGTGCCATAGTTGCAGCAGCTGATAAGCTCATCACCTGAGTCTTACATCCATACTGTCTTGCAAGTCCAGTTCTAGAAACAGAACCATTCGTCGGACAGCATCCTACAAGTGAAGTAGCTAGTTCAGCCATACCATAGGCAAATATTTCTTTGTTTCCATCTAATTTATAGCCATCCTTCATTGCATTACCCTGTGCAGATAATAAAGTCTGTGCGAGTACAACTATCGCAATAGATAATGTAGTAAAGAATAAAGCAGAAATATTTACATGGGCAATAGAAGGGATCACAAGTTTTGGTAAACCTGGATCAACATGAGGTAATAGTTTCACTCCATATTTTTCTAAAGGGAATATGGCAGTCAATAAAGCACCGATAAACATCATAAGAATAGGCATAGGAATCTTCTTATTTATTCTCTTTACTATAAGAATAATGGCAAGAGTGAAGATACCTAATACAAAAGATAAACCATTAAAGAGTGGTAACTCTTTAATAATATGATTGACTAATTCAAATATTTCACCTGTTCCTGTTGTCCCACCAAAGAGTTTAGGAACAAGCATCATAATAATAGATAAACAGATACCTGTTACGAATCCACCCATGACAGGTGTAGAAATATACTTAACAGCACGTCCTGCTTTAATAATTGAAAAGAAGATCAACCATAAAGCGACCATGAGTGCAATAACAGGGACCACCTGCATTGCTTCTTTAGTTCCTGCAGTAATACCAAGAGTTGCAAGAGCACTTCCAGTAAGAGCTGCAGGTGCTGCATCTACACCAAATACAAAATCATGACTCGTAGTAAATAAACTAAATACGAGAATAGGAACCAAAGAACCATATAAACCATAGACCATTGGTAGACCTGCTACCTGAGCATATCCCATTGATATAGGAATAGATATAAAAGCAACAATAATACCTGCAAAAATATCATTCATTGTCGCATTCTTAAATTTTTCCATACGCCACCTCTTTCTTAATTCTAATTATAATGATTTATCATCGTGAGTCTATCTCTATCAAACTGCCCTTGTATTGTATACAATCTAGAATATTTTTCAAAATATTTGTATTTTTTAATAATATCAGTGGACAAATTTGTATTAAACTAATATAATGCATATAAATTAACAAGGAGGACGTCGAAAATGACAGATAAGAGAGTTTATAATTTTTCTGCAGGACCATCTCAGTTACCTGTAGAGGTATTAAAGGAAGCAGCAGATCAGATGTTGAATTATAAAGGCTCAGGCATGAGCGTAATGGAGATGAGTCATCGTTCCTCAACATACCAAAAGATTTTTGATGATACAAAAGCAACTTTAAAGAAAGTTTTAAATATTCCAGATAACTATAAGATTTTATTATTACAAGGTGGGGCAACACAGGAATTCACAAACATTGCCTTAAACCTTATGGTAAATGGTAAATCAGATTATATCGTTACAGGAAGCTTCTCTGGCAAAGCGGCAAAAGAAGCGGCCAAGTTTGGGGATGTTCATATTGCCTATAACGGTAAGGACAACGATTTTACAGAAATTCCTACACAGGATCAGTTAGATATTCGTGAAGGTGTTGATTATGTACATCTTTGTAACAACAACACTATCTATGGTACAGAGTGGAACTATGTACCAGATACAAAGGGCGCACCACTTGTAGTAGATATGTCTTCTGATATCTTATCAAGACCTGTAGATGTTTCTAAATATGGTGTTATTTATGCCGGTGCACAAAAGAATATGGGTATTGCCGGACTAGGTGTAGTTATTATTAGAGAAGATCTAGTAAAACCACATCCAGCTAATATTCCAGTTCTTTCTGAATTAGATACTATGTTAGAAAAGGATTCTATGTATAACACACCACCATGCTGGGCTATTTATATGTTAGGTCTTGTAGTGAAATGGATTGATGAACAGGGTGGACTAGAAGTGATGAAGGAAAAGAATGAAAAGAAAGCAAAACTTCTTTATGACTACTTAGATCAGTCAGACTTCTATAAACCACATGCAAAGAAAGATGCACGTTCTAATATGAATGTAACTTTCACAACACCATCTAAAGAATTAGATGCTGAATTTGTAAAGGAGTCTATTGCAGCAGGTATGACAAACTTAAAAGGACATCGTAGTGTAGGTGGTATTAGAGCATCTATCTACAATGCAATGCCATATGAAGGTGTAGAATATTTAGTTAATTTCATGAAAGAATTCGAGGAGAAACATAAATAGTATGTATAAGATTAAAACTTTAAATAAGATTTCTGAGCAGGGCTTAGAAATCTTTGATGATAATTATGAAGTCGGTGATAATTTAGAACATGAAGATGGGATTTTAGTTAGATCAGCTAAATTACATGACTATGATTTCCCAGCTGAATTAAAGGCTATCGCAAGAGCAGGTGCAGGTGTCAACAATATTCCTGTAGATACATGTACTGAAAAAGGTATTTGTGTATTTAATACACCAGGGGCTAATGCGAATGCGGTTAAAGAATTAGTATTATGTGCTTTAATCTTAAGTTCAAGACAGGTGATTCCTGGTATTGAATGGGTAAAGACATTACCAGCTGATGATTTTGGAAAAGCTGTAGAAAAAGGTAAGAGCCAGTTTGTTGGCCCTGAAATTGATGGTAAGAAGCTTGGTGTTATTGGTTTAGGGGCAATTGGTGTGAATGTAGCCAATGCAGCTGTTAAATTAGGTATGGAAGTATATGGTTATGATCCATATATCAGTGTCAATGCAGCATGGAAACTATCTAAATGGGTTCATAAAGCAGCTACTGTAGAAGAATTATTCAAGGAATGTGACTATATTACTATCCATGTACCAGCAACTCCTGATACAAAGAATATGATCAATAAGAAGTCACTTGCAATGATGAAAGACGGTGTACGTATCTTGAACTTTGCACGTGATACATTAGTCAATACAGAAGATATCATTAAAGCATTAAAATCAGGAAAAGTGGCACGTTATATTACAGACTTTGGTTCTAAAGAACTTGTAGAAACTGAAAATACAGTTGTATTGCCACACTTAGGTGCTTCTACTCCAGAATCAGAAGATAACTGTGCAACTATGGCTGTAAAAGAAATGATTGATTACTTAGAAAATGGTAATATTCAGAACTCTGTTAACTTACCTACAGTTGTAGAACCACGTACTACAACATATCGTGTATGTATTATTCATAAAAATATTCCTAACATGTTGGCAGTATTTGCGAACGCATTTGCGAAAAAGAGCATGAACATTGAAAACATGGTCAATAAAGCACGTGGTGAATATGCATATACTGTCATTGATACAAATGATTTATCAGAAGATATCACTAAAGTGATTGAAAATCATGAAGGTGTTATTAAAGCTAGAATTATTGCGAAGATTGTTTTCTAAATCCTTCTTTTTGAATAGTCCATCTTAGTGATGGACTTTTTCTATTGAAAAATGTAAGATGGGAGTGCGAAGGGGTGATGGGATGAATAAATTAGTAGATGCTTTATCCTGGGTGGCTATGAGATGTACTCAGAATAAATACTTAAATGCAATTAAAAATACCTTCCAGAATTATATGCCAATATCTCTTACAGGTGCTGTTGGAATATTTTGGATAAATGTACTAGTCAATGATCATGGGGGATTAGGTACTGTTTTTCCACTTATTATGGATTTAAAAATTTTTAATCCAATCTTTGAAGCATTGAATTATGCAGCTATTTCATGTATCTCTATCATAATTGTATTATTATTATCTAGTGAAATTGCTCAGGCGAATGGTGATCATGATATTTATCCTGTGATTGTCAGCTTTATATGCTGGTTGATTGTCACACCACATACAATAGATGGTTTACATATCAATGTGCTATTACATACAGGTAATGGAGCACTTATTCAAACAAAACTATCCACCTTTGTGCATATACCACATTCTATAGGAATCACTTTGAAAGATTTTACTGCGCAGGGAATAGGTTCAATTTATACATCTTCATCAGGACTCTTTACTGCAATGTTTGTCGCTATATTTGCGACAGAACTCTATCATTTATTAAGAAACTGCGATTGTCTCTTAATTAAGCTTCCTAGTCAGGTTTCTACCAATCAGGTATTATCATTCATGAATATTATTCCTACGTTCTTGACATGCTTAATTATGGGTTCTGTCTCTTATCTTTGTATCTTAAGCACAGGTCATACACTTAATACAAATATATATAATCTTATACAGCTTCCGTTACAGCTGATGGCAGGGGATAATTTAATTGCGGTTCTTGTTTTGTATCTTATTATCTTATTGTTTTGGATTGTTGGATTTCATGGGAAGAATCTTATGCTGCCTATCGTTGAATCTTTGTATAGACCATTACTCTATATTAATATGGCAGCATTTGATGCGGGGTTAAGAGGAAAAGATATACCATATGTATTCAATTCAACGATGTTTCAGATGTTTGGAGAAGTTGGCGGCTCAGGATGTACATTAGGGCTTGTGATATATATACTTGTTTTTTCTCAAAGACATGATAATCGTCTAATAGCGAATATTTCTTTATTCCCAAGTTTAGCGAATATCAACGAAACAGTCATCTTTGGTATGCCCATTGTGCTTAATCCTCTATTAGATATTCCATTTATTCTTGCACCACTTGTTTCTCTTACAGCGGGTTATTTCCTTATTTCAATAGGATTCTGTCCACATGTGATCATGGAAGTACCTTGGGTTATGCCACCTATTTTAATGGGCTTCTTAGTTACTGGAGGAAGTATCTATGGGGCAATATCACATCTCATATGTATATGTATCTCAGTACTTGTGTATGCGCCATTTATTTATATATATGAGAGAAAACAGAAGAAAGAAGAATATATCTATTAAAGTGACAAAAAGAGTGGATTTATGCATATAAATTCGCTCAATTTAAGAAAATTGTTGCTTTAGGTTATCTTA
>ULWY01086331.1_pt1 | contig 11843 bp, 9 predicted proteins | sample 1960761 | NCBI WGS metagenome assembly ULWY01 (sample SAMEA4835824, study PRJEB28245) | human gut metagenome | biome: gut microbiome; material: fecal sample | place: Denmark | collected 2008
ACTCCCAATTTAACAAGTCCCGTAATATTTGCAAAGTTCATAATGACAATGCCAAACACACATGGTCCGATTAATGCCGGAACGAATTTCGCAATTTCTTTCCAGAAATAAAACATATTCATTCCAATACGAGCATGATAATACCAATTCATAAAAATAACATTTCCAGCAATCAAAGAAATTGCGGTTCCAAGCGCTGCACCAGCCGGTCCCATAATTTTAATAAGCGGAATGCTAATAAATACATTAGCAATTGCGATTGCTAAATAAACAACCGCTCTTGCTTTGTGCATATTTTTTGCTCTTTGGATTTCAATTCCAAGGTTTTGTATCAAGGGAACTGTAACTGGGACAATTAGCAGAAGCGCGACTATATATGAAGCTCCGTATTCAGGTCCAGCCCATATTTTTACAAACGGAACGCCAAAAAACACAAATCCAGATAGGATCAGTCCTAAAACCATAAACTGAATACGACCAACCTTGGTAAATAGGCTTGTAAGTTGTGAGTCATCATTCGATTCAGCTACAATGCGGTTGACCTTTGGAACAAAAACATTTGAAATTGATGATGAAAACTGAAGATACAGTGTATTGATTTGCCCTCCAACACCATATACTGCAACCGCCGTTGTTCCTGCTAATCTTCCCAGCAAGAATTTGTCTACGCTCCAGTTAATCTGATCGATAATCTGATTCAGGAAAATGAAGAAGGTAAACACCCACATTTCTTTTAACAATCCAATCTGAAGCCCATGAAACTCAAATCTAATATGTAATTTCTTAAAGCAATAAAACAAATTAGACAGCAGCACTGCAAATGTCAGAAAGGTTGTAACAGAAACCATTCCAATAGAACCGTACCCCATAATAAGTAACGGTAGCGTCAAAAAAGGACTAAACAGATTTTGCAGAAGTATCAACAGTTTTTGAAAAAGAAACTTTTCATGAGCCGTAATTGAGCAGTTGAATACGCTGTTTGGGAATGTCATTGCGAGATTTATAATGAGTAACCCCATTAAAACTTTTGCTGTCTCATATTCGCTATCTGTAAGTCCTGTACCAAAAATCCCACGAATATTTCTTATCATTACAAATCCACATAAAACACAGATAACAGAAATAGAGCAGAAAATAAGCATGAACATTCCGTTCAACTTTGCAACTCCATCTTCATCTTTCTGTGCTTTATACCTTGAATAAAACCGTAAGTAAGAACTTCCAAACCCCAAACTCAAGAGACTCAAGTAAGAAACCACGGAATACACTAACTGATACAGTCCATACTCACTCTGCCCCAAAAGGCGTAACATTATGGGTGTATAAATTAAACTAACTAATATTTTTACTAATTCACCAGCATATGATAATACAACACCGGCTTTTCGCTGATCAATCATTATTTTTCATTACTTACTCAGGCTATATGCCACAATTTAAGTAAGTTCCTTTCTTTAAAGAATCTGTTTTAAAAAATCCATAGACTCATTTCTTTTCCTTGTAATATCTTTTATTGAATAATCTCCTACAATTTGGTTTAGATTCCCATTATAGCAAATTCTATCCTTGGTGCCAAACACATCCATTAAGTCAGTTATTCGATCAAACATTCCCTCAGTTCCTTTACCAACTCTTTCAAATACTAAGAAGTGTTTCTTAAACAAAAGAGAAAAGACACATGCGTGGAACGAGTCTGTAAAAACATACTCAGCATGATGGATAATCCAGACAAACTCCTCTGGCGCAATTAGTCTAGAAGATAGGCTTTCCTTGTTATTTAAATCAACAATTTCCAATCCCTTTTCCTTAGAAAAAACTTCTATCTCTTTTTTATATCTTGCCTCACCCAAAAAATAGACTGCGATATACCTATTCGACTTAAGCATTCTAGGCTTTTCTTCAAAATCGTTCCAATCTTCGGCCGTTAATAACAGCGTTGGATCGAGAACAACACAGCTCTTGCGTCCCACCAAACTCTCTACTAAATCAGCTCCAGACTGTTCCCGACTAGAAATAAATGAAATTTCCGATAGTCCTTTTTTATGGATATCAATATTCTCATCTGGAAATGCCGTAAAGCCAAAACTGGGTGCATATGCCATTCTCTTTTTTTTATCAATAAATGACAAATAGAAAAATCTCAATTCATCTTCATTTTTACTCCATCCGTGCCAGACCTGATCACTCCCTGTAACAGCGTAATCAAATTTATCCCAATTCATCTGGTTAACGTTCGAATAATCGATTTTAAATCGATTATCTATAAATTGAGCGTTAAACTTTTCATATCTTATCAATCTTCTAAATCTAAAATAGTCTTTTTTCCACTTCTTTCCTCCAAGATATCCTATAAGAGCTTTTATAAGAAATTTAATTTTCGATGAACTTTTCTCAAATTCAACCGGATCATAAAATGGAGTATAAACCTCGCACCCATTTTTTTTTAAAACCGTTTGCAACGCATAGTTCTGTAAACGATTTCCATAATTATCCCCTTGTAATGTGACTAGTAGGACTCTTTTCTCCATATATCTCATCCTTATTTTTTGATTTTCATTATTAAGTATGACAAAATCACCATTTTCTTGCTTAGTAAAATATATTTTATTTTAGTTTCTATATCTAAATAATCGCTTAGTATAGTATGATATAGTCTTGCCGAAAAAATCCCCTCTTGACTAATCTTTTCAAGAAGCAGCATCTTCTTTATAATGTTGCTCTTATCACGAACCACATGTAACCTTAAGAAAGTGAAATAAAAATCGATATTTCTTCGATACATCTTTTTCAATGTACTTTCGTCAGATATCCGCATATTAAGCATATGCCATTTTTTCCAAAAAGGCATATATAATCTTACATAATTTGAACAGGGTCTCGAATGTGTAGCAGATTCTTCATTTTGGTAGTAAAGATACCATTTATTTGGGCAAATCACAACGCTACTTATATCATCCATCAATTCTCTCGTAAATAACAAATCTTCTGAATAGGGAATATCACTATCAAATTTATGTTTTTTCAAGATATCTGTTCTAATCAACTTTGAACATGCGGAACCGTGGATTGTTCGAAACCTAATTCTGCCTGTTGATAGCGATATGAAATCATTTTTCAAAGTTTTTAAATCTTCCGAAGCGAAATAACAAACCGCATCACAAAACGAGCTTTTAATCTGATCAGGTATATTTTGAATGTCTCCAAAAACCATATCGCTTTTATACTTCATTGCAAGGACATATGCCTCTTCTACAAACTGCGGCAGTACCTCATCATCCGAATCAACAAAACAGGTATAGCTTCCCTTGGCCTCCTTTATTCCTCTATTTCTTGCTGTAGATACCCCCGCATTATCTTGCTTTATATATATGAATCTTGAATCATTCATTATTATTTTTCTGTATTCTTTTTCATTTTCTTCGGATGAACCATCGTCAATGATTAAACATTCAAAATTCTTGTATGTCTGTTTCAAAATGCTCGTTATACATCTATTATAGTATTTTAGCTTAACATTATAAACAGGTACAATTATACTAATTAACTGCTCCATTCCCATTTGCTATTACCTTTCATTAATATCATCTACTGGATATTTGTATTATTTTTCTATTTTCACCGATTAAAGCAAAAGACATTAAAATCCATCCGATTGAAACCAGCGACGAAAAAATATCACTATACATAGAAAGAGCCATCAATACAATAAAATTAACCACCTTCAAACAACCTTCATTCGATAAACTCAATCGATTAACAATAGAAGTCCAAATTAGCAATTGCAAAATATAAACCCAAATTCCGCATAAGTAAACAATCGTTCCCACACTACTAATTCCAAAATGTGTAAAGCCTTCCATGCTTACAGAACTATAAAAACTTGCGGCCCCCAGTCCCTTTCCAAGTAACCAACCATATCCATTTTCTAGCGCATTATAGGCAATCGCGAGTCTTTCATTTCCTCCTCTAATCATACCTGCAGATTTAAAACGCAAAATCTTCATTAATTTATACTGGAACAAATCACTAATAATTTCCCGAACTTGAGGAATCAGGAGTAACACAGCCGCAATCATTAGGATGTAAAAAACGCCCTTTATATACTTTGTGAAAACGGTCCTATTATCTTTATATTTTCCTGCTATACGGTTCATAAAGAAGACTAAAACAAATATTCCAACGAATAGATATATAGAAATATTATCGTTCTGAGTCGATGCAATTATCATTAAAATATTACTAATCAGAAGAATCCAAAGCCAGAAATTCTTTTTGGTCTTATCTCGCAACGTTGCAATATAGTACAAGAAAAAGAGAGTCATGAAAACTATGAAATAACCTAGCTCATGTGTACCTGAATTGCCAAACAATCCTGAACATTGATCTTCATAGAAGCTGTTTTTCTCAAGCCATTTGCTCTTAATCATAAAGCCATTGCCTTGAATTTGCATTAAAAGAACAAATAAATTTGCAAACCACATCAGGACAATCATATTAAACCTTCGTTTAAGCCACTGACCAACATCTAAAGAGTTTAAGCAATCTAACAACACTATAGCAAATGCATAGGTATAAATTGTCATTCGAAGGTTTGAAAATAGAATTGAATTATGTTCAGATATTATTAAGCAGTTTACAACAAATAAGACAACATAACTAGCACACAAACATCCAAATATAAAACTATTCTTATTTACTTCAATCTTAAAATTAACAACCCATTTTAGTACAATCGGAATCGAAAGGCCTAAAATAATAAAATTGCTCAATGTCTGAATTTCTAAGTAACGCGAAAAAAACAGTATAAAAAAGAGAGTCCCCAATTTTATACTATTAAAAGATATTTTCTTATTGCCTGTCTTTATCCACATCATTTTCACCAATAAGTCTTGCATATATTGAATCTTTTCCCATTTTATTGATATCAAACTTATAAGAAAGCTTGTGAATTGGAGTGATGGAATATATTGTTCTCATCCTTTCAAATGAATATTCACTTTCTAAGCTTCTATTCAAAAGATAGCAAACATTATGAGGAATACAAGGCATTTCTCTTAGTTCATCTGGATATTTCTTTGCTGCATAGTAGGCAAAGAGATTCCATATAAAGTACTCTTGACACTTATTTTCTCTTTTCCAATACTCATATAATACGTCTCGAATATATGTCAGAAATTGCGAATTAGATTTCGCTTTAATAAACCAATTCTCTAAGTTTCTTCTAGTATCAAAGCTATTATCATTCGTATACAGAAACAAATCACTATTCTTGATATAATCCGGAATTCTATCCGATAAGAAAATTGTTGAGTCCATCCATATGCCACCATATTTAATTAAAAGTTCCAATCGAATCAAATCCGAAAAATGTGCATTTGATATTTTTCCACTCTCCCACTTTTCAATGATATAATTAGGTATATCTATATAACTATGATAATTGTTTCTATCTATTACAATATATTTCCAATCTCGCATCCAATTTTTCTGAGTTTGCATACACCTTTTTACAATTTCTGGAGCGGCATCAATTCCTTGTAACCAACATGACCAGACCACATTGCTATTTTTTCTATCCTTTTTTTCTGGCGATGTATTTTCTAAAATGTCAGCGTATTTTCTTTCGATTTTATTGTACATCTTATTACGAATTTCCAAGTCTTTTATAGCCCAATTAGAATACCCCATTTTAATCAATGCATATGTAAAAGCCTTAGGTATTAAATCTCCCTTTTCTAAAGCTCTTTTAATTACTCCATTCATCTCCTTGCCTCCGTCACATTTTCAACATCTCCATTATAGTTTCCCCATAATCTTTTGATAGTAAGTATTTGTTTTTAGTGTTTCAGAATCGTCAAATTTATATGTCAATTTATGAAACGGGGTCATCTGCACTACCGCATTCCATATCTCATCGTTATATTCATCAAATAATCTTAAAAGTAAAATATGTGGCACTGAATTACTAAATGGAACGACTTTATTCCACTCTGCTGGATACCGATCTATAAGCATTTGGAAGAAATCATGGAATATAAAATAATCCACCACTTCATCGTTATTCCTCCAATAGTCGTACAGAAGCTCTCTCATCATAAAAATAAATTTTTGATTTGGCTTTGCAGTCATGAACCAGTTAGAAATTGTACTTGGTTGGCCGTCCCTACCCGGCTTTAGGCATTGGAAAAGGAAAAGATCACTATCCAGCATATAGGTCGGAATCATCTTTGAAGTACAAAATACGGTTGCATCAATCCATGTCCCACCATATCTTTGTAACAACTCCAAACGTAACAGGTCGCTCATGTGGGCTCCTTTGATTTTCCCACAGTCGATCTTATTTTGTATCTCTTTCGGGAAAGAAACATACTTGCGATAATTTTTTTCAGTCAACAAGACGATTTCTCTGTCCGTTACATTTTTTTTCAAAGATGCATAACATTTTTTCACAATTTTCGGCGCACTATCCATCCCTTGAAACCAGCAAATCCATACTTTTCTCACTTCTTTGGGATGTTTTTCTTCTTTATATTTCTTTTCAATTTCCGAAATTTTATCTGAATACTCTTTTTCAAGATTTTGCTTGATTTTCAGGGAAGCTGCGTTGCGTAATATTTCCAATGAAGTTCGACTTTTCCCCAAAAGTAAAAATTCACCAGCTGCTGTGAAAAAGGCTCCTCCTTTCCAATACTGCTTTAGGAGATTTGCACCGCCTTGTTTTTTTAATACTTCTTTTATTCTCATTTTTATTTCCTTATCACCGTGCAGTTTTCCCGTTGTATAATTTTCTGTAAAGTCTTAGATATTCTTTTCGTCGTTTCAAATTTAATATTAGAAATTACTTTTCCTCGTTCAACCGCTCTCGCAAAAGCAACTAACTCATAGCGAATGCCTTCTCCATCGAGTTGATAAAAATACCTTCTATTCTCTGATTGATCCTCATATCTGAGTTCAAAATAATCAGTCTTCCACCATGGAGCTGGAACATATGCATATCCTTTTGTCCCGGAAATAATCAGTTCTCCCTCAGACTTTACGCCATCTCCAACTTTTGCACATGCCACTGCATCCTTAGAAATAAAGTCCATTTTGGCAAAAATATCCGCATGTTCCTGCGTTTGAAAAAGGACTGTTCGTGCATCAAGATCAGAACCAAGTAATTCAAATATTGGCAACAATGCCGTCGGTCCCCATTCGTAAATTCCAGGCCAATCCGTTCTATCTCTTTTCAGACTTGTACAAGTTGCATCCACAGAAATTATTTTCCCAATTTTTCCAGCCTTAACTAGCAAAAGTAATCTTGAAAAAGCTGTGGCATATGCTGTTTTGATTGCTTCCATAAGAATGAGCTTTTTTGATTCAGCCATCGAAAACAGCTCAACTGTTTGTTCTTCTTTAAGAGTTAATGGTGATTCACACAAAACGTTTTTTCCCTGCTCTAATGCTTGCTTAATTTGTTGGTAATGTAGTTCTGGTAAGGATCGAATATATACTGCATCTACATTTTCCAACAGATGTTCATAGTCATTTACCATCAAGCTTTTTAAACGTTCAACCATTCTTTCTACTTTAGATGTATACACAGCATTCACATGAATTCCATTTACATACTGTGCTTCTGCAAAGACTTTATTTAGAAATGTTGAATCGCCAACCAATCCAAGTCTTATTTGTCTTTTTTCTTCCCGGATTTCCGAACTCGAAACTCCTTCCGTTCTATCCAGATATACGACTTTACAGTATTCTTTCAGATAATCAAATTTTCCAGCCCAATCCGACCCAACTGTAAAAATATCAACATCATACTTTCTGATGTCATCAATTTTTTGTCCTTCATATTCTTCAACAATTATCTCATCAGCCAGACCTGTGGCTTTTACAGCCTCTATTCTCTCCATTAAGGATTGCTGAACATTGATTTTTCCCCTTGTCTTATCAAAATCATCAGCCGTTACGCCAACAATCAAATAATCTCCAAGTGCTTTAGCTCTTTCAAGTAGTCTGATATGACCATAATGTAGCAGGTCATATGTTCCATATGTTATGACTTTGGTCATATCGCTTCTTCTTTCCTTTACAGTTCTATAGTGCAATTATAGGTGTGATAATTTTTTCCACCCATCTTTATCTTGTATTGTTCTGTTCCCCTACAAAGATCCAAGACCCGAATGTCTGTCATATCTGCAAATAGCTGAATACTTCTATTGACCAGTATCATACCTGGAGAATAGAAAGCATACTTCTCAGAAATTGCCAATTTAGGGACTTCATACGATTTTCTAACATCGTTAATATATCCAAACATAAATGCCGCCACATTTTCATCGATGATCAATGCCATAATAATGCCTTTTCGCTTTCGCAGCATCTCCGTACTATAGTTAAAAGTTTTTATCATCAATCGATTGAATAAGCCCTTTCCATATTTTTCACGTTGCCTCTCACAATAGATATCAATACATTGTTGTAAGATTTCATCAGGAAGCGGTTCACAAAGGCTTGATAATAATTTAAATGTTTTGTTTTCGCGCTTTAGTCTATTTTCCGCCGTTCTTAGATTTTGCTTTGTACTTTTGCTTAACATCGAGAGATAATCTTCGTATTTTAAGAAAGAAATCTCTGTATTGTCTATCGGCTTAAATTTGCATTTTGACTCTAATAAAAATTCTCTTGATATCGATTCTTCAGGGATATAGTTCCACCTAACAACAGAATTTCCATGACTTCTGAAAAATCCCATAAGCGATGCAAAAGCATCTTTTAGGCATCCTTTTTCAACATCCATACGGTAAAACAAATCTACATAGTCAAAGAATTCATCTGTTCCAGCTACTGTAACAATTTTATTTTTGGCAAAGATAGGCGCAATAATAAGAGGCTCACTCTCATCATAGACTACATAAAATGCCATTTTCCCCCTATTTTTCAGGATATTCCTTATTTTGTAGGGGCCATCTTTTACTTCTTCAAGTAATTCAATATTGTGGCAATAATGTCCACCCCCCCACGTTTTATTATGGAGAATATCCTTTACTTCGTTTGTATTTTTTTTCTTAACACAAATCACATTAGTCCCCTTTTCTGTAAGTCCTTAAACGCATTCACAAGTGTAGTATTATCTTCTTTTGTCAATGCACCAATATGGCCTACACGGAAGATGGTTTCTTTCATCTCCCCACCATTGGGACAAATCCAAATACCATACTCGTCTTTGAGCGTCATAAAAACATCGTAGGCCGATACATTTAGCGGATGTAACGGTGTAACTGCATTGGACATCGACTCAGAAACAATTTCAAGAGGCAGCCCCTTAATCTTATCTCTAAAATCTTGAGCAAGTTCCGCAATTTTCTTTGTTTCGCTCTCAACACCGCCTGCAGCTTCAATTTCTTTTAAACGCGCATTGATTTGACGTAAAGTTCCCACTGCTGGTGTAAAAGGCGTCTGTCCCCGTTCGCCATTTTTAAGAGCAGACTTTAGATTCAGATACATACACTTCACATCACGCTCTTCTACACGCTTGACTGCTTCATTAGATAAGACAATAACTGACACACCCGGAGGACAAGCCAATGCTTTCTGGGAACCAGTAATCATTACCTGTACACCCAGTTTGTTCATATCAAAATCGTCTGCAAGGAAGGAGCTAATGGCATCCACGACCAGAAAAATTCCGTTTTTCTTACAAAACTCACTGATCATCTCAATGTCATAGTGAACACCTGTTGAGGTTTCATGTACATTCACAAGGAATCCAGTAAAGCCTTTCCCATCGTACATATCCAACTGTTCTTTTTTGAGTGCTTTACCTTTCTCTAGCTTGATTTCCTCATACGGGATCTCATGAATTTGGCACAACTCAACAAAACGCTGGCCAAAGCTTCCGCCGTTTACAACCAAAACTTTATCTGTCTTATCAAAGACATTCATAACAGTTGCTTCCATAGCCGCAGTACCAGAACCAGTGATAAATACCACTCTAGCATCATCGCCAGCTTTCGCAAACTTTTTCATCAGCCTTTCATTTTCAAGCATAACAGCAGAGAACTCAGGCGTTCTAAAATATGGAACCTGTTCTGCACCAATAGTACGCACTACATCATCCGACATTACTGGACCCACTGTAAAATTCAGCATAGTATTTATCCTCCCATTTATTTTCTATAAGCATCATAGTAATGATGTGCAATTCTATCTTTCTCAGGCGGCAACTTCATATAATCGCCATACCCATGAGTTAGTACTTTGTCGTATTCCTTCGGAGCTTTAAAATACGCTCCTTCAAACTCTACATCTATCATTTCATCAAACCATTCTTTTGGGAAAATGCCCCTCAAACCATCATCTGATGCCCAAATAATACAGCCAATATATTTGCTATTATCGTAGTCGCACTTGGCCGCCATGTTATAAAGTTTGTTCATAAAGAACGCTTTTCCCAGCATTTTGGCCACCACGAAAGCCGGGAACTTAATCATGTATTTAAGTGCCGATTTTGTGTTTTCCCTTTTTACACTCTGACGAGTGGAAAGGAAGCACATGGACGCAAACCTAGATGAAGTATTTTTAAGTTTAGAATATGATGCTACCGTATTACCAACACCATCTAACGGATAAACATCTACAAATAGTCCAATTCCGTAATCTTCTTCATTGTCAACATCCAACTGGTAACGCGAATCACTGATTCTAGAAATGGTGTAAGGACACTTGTTGTTTACCTGCGGATTTATAATTTCAAATGGTTTTAATTCTTCTTTATGCTCAACAAAGTAATTCACAAGAAGGTTGTAATCTTTCCGCGGCATCATAATATCGACATCATCGTCCCAAGGAATAAAGCCCTTATGACGAATCGCACCAATTAAGGTTCCATACGCCAAGCAATATTTAAGATTCAACTGACTACATATTTCATCAATTTTTTTTAGAATCTCAAGTGATCCTTTTTGAACATCTTTCATTGAAATCAATTGCATTTTTCTCTTTCCTCGCACTTCGTAAACACATCTTCATACTGTCCGCAAATCTTGTCCCACGTGTACTCCTCTGCTACACGCCTTTTAGCTCTCCGCCCCATCTCTGCGATTTCATCTGCACTCATTTGGTCTGCCTTATCAATCAACTTTGCAAGGCTACCCGGTTTACGGCTCCAATACAAAGCGCAATCCTCTGCCACTTCTTTGTTGAACCCAACATCAACCAATAAGTTCAGATTGGTACTTCCAAGGGCTTCAATCAGCGATGGGTTTGTGCCGCCAACCGTGTGACCGTGGAAATAAGCATAGGCATTCTCTCGAATCTTCTTCAATAGTTCCTGATCGTAAACAGTGCCAACGAACTTAATTCTCTTATCGCTCTTGAAATGCAGTTTTTTCTCCAATTCATTCAGGAACTTATCATTCACATTAGTGATGATGGCAAAGTCCTTTTGACTCTTGCTCTTCATAAACTCTCGGATCATAACTTCAAAAGAGTTTTCCGGCACAAAACGGCCGACGACAAGGTAATAGTCTTTCTTCGTCAGTCCTTTTTCTTTATACCAGTTCACCAGTCTTTCATCGTCATCAGCTAACTTGCTGAGGGTTAGATCTGCACCATACGCAATAAATGTGGTCTTCGGATTTCTGCCCTTGATGCCTTTTCCGTCGTAGCACTCGTGGATATACTTCTCGATATTCACTGAGTCGCAGATGGCAAGATCGCAATATTTGACCATCATCTGCTCTGAAATCTTCCAGTACCTCCGAATCGGTGCAGACCACTTAGCTCTCATCCATTCATGGCCATCTGGGTTCAGATACACAGTACCACCCAGTTTATGGATTTCTCTGTAAAAATGA
>ULWY01090517.1_pt1 | contig 11815 bp, 8 predicted proteins | sample 1960761 | NCBI WGS metagenome assembly ULWY01 (sample SAMEA4835824, study PRJEB28245) | human gut metagenome | biome: gut microbiome; material: fecal sample | place: Denmark | collected 2008
TTATCCGCTGGTTAATGCTATCGCGCAGGTGCGCATGGCGCACGGCATGATTAAGCTGTCGCGTGTAGTGGCGATTATCCTGGCATTGCTGGCCTTTTGTATCTTTATTTTTATGATTATCGGCTTCATCATTCTGCCGCTCTTCGGGCAGATGAACGAGTTCCTGCAAAAGCTGCCGGCATTGGCCGCCAAATCCAATATCCAGGATTTGGACAGCATGCTTAAGGACCCGTCTACCATTCCGCTGCTGCCTTCCGACTTCAATATGCTGGTCAACGGCCTGCTGAACTGGGCGATGGGCTTTGTGGGAACGGTGCTGCGTAATCTTGTCCAGTCCAGTCTGGGGATTGTGCAGAGCTTGATAGGCCTGATTATCGTGCCCTTCCTTGCCTTTTATTTTCTTAAGGACTGGCGTGAGCTACGCTTGATGGTGATTAATCTATTCAACTACGACGCGCAGGACAAAGCGGCGGAGGTTGTGGACGAAATCGGCAGAACCATGAGCGCCTATGTGCGCGGTATGGGCAAGCTGAGCCTGATTTCCGGCTTCGTTATTACTATCGGTACGGCCTTTTTGGGTATTGACTTTCCGTTGGTGCTCGGCTTTTGGGCCATCCTTGCCGAAACGGTACCGGTAGTAGGACCGCTGATGGGCGCTGTGCCTGCTGTATTTATTGCCTACGGTCAGGCGCCGGAGGCTGCCTTTCATGTAGCGCTTTTTTATCTGGTATATTATCAGCTGGATGCCAATTTTATTATGCCTAAGCTCATGGGACAGAAGATTGATTTGCATCCTGTAGTTTTGATTATCAGCCTGCTCATCGGTGCTAAGCTGTTCGGTATTCTCGGTATGGTTTTTGCCGTGCCGGTAGCAGCAATCTACAGAGTGCTGTACAAGCAACTGTGGCATGCCGGTGAAGGACGGGAGAATTAAATGTTTTTTTGCTTACACAATACATTGGAGCTGGATGTTACGCGGCCTGTGAGCGACATGGCCGCATTTTTTGACTATCAGCCGGCACCGTCAGCCGCGCTTACGCTGACACTTGCGCGTGAGCACGGCTGCGTCAGCGCCTGCCTGCAAGGTGCTGAGCAAAGCTTTACAGCGAGCGAGCCTTGCAGCGAAGCTGCGGCGAGCGGTGAGATAACACGCTGCGTGAAGCTTGTCGTGCTGAAGGTTTTTGCCGAGCTTACCGGTCTGCAGCCTAAGCTGCCGTGGGGCATTCTCACAGGCGTGCGCCCGACGAAGCTGGCGCATAAGCTGTTGGACAGCGGTGTGGCAGCTGTGGCATTGCCGGAATATCTGAGCGAAAATTATTTGCTGCCAATGGCGCAGGGAAGGCTGCTTACAGATATTGCTCTGAAGCAGAAGCATATTCTCAGCGACAGTACGCGCCTTACGGATACAGGTATTTATATCGGCGTGCCGTATTGTCCTTCGCGCTGCAGCTATTGCTCGTTCCCGGCGGGAATTGTGCCGCAGGATGAAGAATCTCAGCAAAACTTTGTAAATATGATTGAACAAGACCTGCAAAATGTGGTACAATTAATAGGTATGCATAGCTTGCGTGTAAAATCACTTTATATTGGCGGTGGCACACCCACGAGCCTGAGTAATAAGGTATTTGCACGTCTGCTGCAGGCAGTGGAACGAAAACTGCTGCAAAGCAACTGCGAAGGCTTGCAGCATCTGCGCGAGTTCACGGTAGAGGCCGGTCGCCCGGACTGCTTCAGTGCCGCTAAGCTGGCGGCGATGGAGGCGGCGGGAGTGAACCGCATCAGCGTCAATCCGCAAAGCTTCCATGATAAAACGCTGCAGCTGATAGGCAGGCGTCATAGCGTCAGGGATTTTTATGATGCCTATGAGCTTGTGCGCAAAAGCAGGATTCCTGTTGTGAATGTGGATCTGATTGTCGGTCTGCCGCAGGAAACGGAGCAGGAGATAGCATATTCTCTAGAGCAGGCAGTTAAGCTGGCACCGGAGAATCTTACTGTGCATACGCTTACGCTGAAGCGCAGTGCGCCGCTCTTTCAGAAGCAGGAGCAGGCAGTGCTGACTACGCAGGCAGCGGAAAAAATGGTGCAGCGGGCCGCTGAGATGGCTGCTGCGATAGGGTTAGAGCCTTACTATCTGTACCGCCAGCATTATATGTTGGGGCATCTGGCAAACATCGGTTATGCCAAGCCCGGTACGGAAAGTATCTATAATATCCAGATGATGGAGGAACGTCATCCGGTGATTGGTGTGGGACCTGCATCTGCCAGCAAGGTGCCTTTGCCTGACGGACACCATCTGCATAAACTGAATATGCCGAAAAATGTGGCAGTGTATGGGGCGCGCCTGCAGGAGCTGGCAGAGCGTCGCCGTGATTTGTTTAATATAGAAGGCACAGACCTGTAAATGGGTATGAGTGCCGTTAGGAGAGGATAGACTATGCTGACAACAGCACCCAGAGGTACGAAGGATATTATGCCTTCCGACGTTAACGCATGGCGTTATCTGGAAGAAACCATGCGCAAGATTTGCGCACAATATGGCTACAAAGAAATCAGAACTCCTGTGTTTGAGCATACAGAGCTGTTCCAACGCGGTATCGGTGATACCACCGACGTAGTTGAAAAGGAAATGTATACCTTTACCGACCGCGGTAACCGCAGCATTACTCTGCGTCCGGAAAACACCGCCAGTGCTGTCCGCGCTTACGTTGAGCATAAGCTGAGCAAGGATGACGCTGCCACGAAGTTCTATTACATCGGACCTATGTTCCGTTATGACCGTCCGCAGGCAGGCCGTCTGCGTGAGTTCCACCAGTTCGGTGTAGAAGCTCTGGGCGTAACCGGTCCGAATGTCGATGCGGAAATCATTCTGCTGGCTGTGCAGGTACTGCAGAGCCTGGGCCTGAAGGATTTGAAGCTGAAAATCAATTCCGTAGGCTGCCCCAAATGCCGTCCGCAGCACAGAGAAAAGCTGCAGGCTTTCTTCAAGCCTAACTTTGACGAGCTGTGCAAGGATTGCCAAGGCCGCTTCGACCGCAATCCGCTGCGTCTTTTGGACTGCAAAAATCCGCACTGCCATGAGCTGGGCGAGGGCGCACCGAGCCTGGAGGAATGCCTGTGCGATGAGTGCAAGGAACACTTTGAGGGTCTGAAGCAGCTGCTGACCGCTGCAGGTGTTGAATATGAGGTTGACCACAATCTTGTGCGTGGCCTTGATTATTATACAAAAACTGCTTTTGAAATCCAGTACGCTCCGCTGGGCGCACAAAGCGCTGTTTGCGGCGGCGGCCGTTACGACGGACTGGTACAGGAAATCAGCGGTGACGAAGCCCGCCCCGGCATCGGCTTTGCTATGGGTATGGAGCGCGTGCTGCTGGCTCTGGAGAAGCAGAATCTGCTGCCTGAATTTGATGAAAGCATTGACGCATATGTTGTCTGCCCCAAGCAGGAAAACTTTGCGCTGGCTTTCAAAACCGCCATCGAGCTGCGTCGCAATGGCTTTAAGGTTGAATACGACTTTAACGGCCGCAGCATGAAGTCCCAGATGAAGCAGGCCAACAAATTCCAAGCTAAGCAAGTGTTAATATTTGGCGAGGATGAGCTCAGCCGTAATGCCGTTACTGTGCGTAACATGGCAACAAGCGAGCAACATGAAATCGCTGTTAATGATATTATTAGTTATTTCAATACTTTATAAGTAGAGGTGCTAAAGATGATTAATGAAAAACGCAGCCATCATTGTGGTGTGCTGACCAAGGAGCAAGCCGGCGAACAGGTTGTACTGTGCGGCTGGGTTGCTAAACGACGCGACCACGGCGGATTGATTTTTATCGATTTGCGTGATCGCAGCGGTATCGTGCAAGTTGTTGCCGATCCCGAAAGCGCAGGCAGCAGCTTCAAAACTGCCGAAGACATCCGTAACGAATATGTTATCAAAGTAATTGGTAATGTACGTCTGCGTGATGAGGACACCATCAACGAAAACATTCCTACCGGTACTATCGAAGTACTGGCACATGATATCGAAGTGCTGAACGGTGCTAAAACTCCTCCGTTCTACATCAAAGACGGTATTGATACCGATGAAAACCTGCGTCTTAAATACCGTTATCTGGACCTGCGCCGTCCGGAAATGCAACGCAATCTGATTCTGCGTCACAAGGTTGCTAAACTGATGCGCGATTATCTTGATGATAATCATTTCCTTGAGATTGAAACTCCGATGCTGTGCAAATCCACTCCGGAGGGTGCTCGTGACTACCTCGTTCCGAGCCGTGTAAACCCCGGCAAGTTCTATGCACTGCCGCAATCTCCGCAAATCTTCAAACAGCTGCTGATGGTAGCCGGTATGGAGCGTTATTTCCAAATCGCACGCTGCTTCCGTGATGAGGACCTGCGTGCCGATCGTCAGCCGGAATTCACCCAGCTGGACATGGAAATGTCCTTCATGGAAGTTGACGAAATCCTGGAGCTGATGGAAGGCTTAATCCACCACATCTTCAAGGGTGCTCTGGGCAAGGATATCCAGATTCCTTTCCAACGTCTGACCTGGGACGATGCTATGGATCGTTTTGGCAGCGATAAACCGGACCTGCGCTTCAGCATGGAGCTGAAAAATGTCAGCGAAGCTGTTCAAGGCTGCACCTTCCAGGTATTCAACAATGTTATCGCTAACGGCGGTCAGGTAAAATGCATTAACGTTAAGGGTTATGCAGATATTCCCCGTCGTCAGCTGGATGAGCTCGTTAAATTCTGCGGCATCTATGGTGCTAAGGGTATGGCTTGGCTGCAATTCCCGGCAGAAGGCGGCGTAAAATCCTCCATTGCTAAATTCTTCAGCGATGAAAACATTGAAGCAATCAAAAAAGCTGCTGAAGTTGAAGCAGGTGACCTGCTGCTCTTCGTTGCCGATAAACCGTCTGTAGTTGCTGCTTCTCTGGGCGCACTGCGTATCGAAATGGCTAAACGCCGTGGTCTGATTGATCCGGATAAGCTGGCCTTCACCTGGGTAGTTGACTTCCCGATGTTCGAGTACAACGAGGAAGAAAAACGTTATGTTGCAATGCACCATCCGTTCACCGCTCCGCGTGACGAGGACCTGCCGCTGCTGCTGACTAACCCCGGCAAGGTATATGCTAAGGCTTATGATATGGTTCTGAACGGCACCGAAATCGGCGGCGGTTCCATCCGTATCCATCGCCGCGACGTACAGAAGAAGGTATTCGAAGCTATCGGCCTGTCCGATGAGGAAGCACAAGAGAAGTTTGGCTTCATGATGAACGCATTCGAATACGGTGCTCCGCCACATGGTGGTCTGGCATTCGGTCTTGACCGTCTGATCATGATTATGGCTCAGCGCGATTCTATTCGCGACGTAATTGCTTTCCCGAAAACTCAGAGCGCATCCGATCTGATGACTCAGGCTCCTAACGATGTTGATGAAAAACAGCTGCGTGAGCTGCACATCAAAACCAGCCTGCTGATGAAGAAGGACAAAGAAGACAAATAAGCACTTTAGCCTGCTTCTGTCAAGAGAATAAAGCAAAATAAATATTCAAAAATTTTTAATGGAAGCGTTGAAAAACGCTTCCATTTTTGGTATTATATGTATGTCGATAGAAGTTAAAGACAATTGAAGAATAGTTGTTAATTATACCCCTGCGATGTTCGTTACATTGCTCCAAAGGTTTTGAGCCAACACTCTAACCTAGGGAGCCTGATACTCCTTCTTTCAAAAACATGCCTCCTTTGAGTGGACGTTTGCGATTGTTAGGGAAGGCACCCACCTGCACATGCAGGTTCAAAACACGGAGCTGGACGGCATTGTGGGGATTAATTTTTTTTATGAGATAATTTTTGTCACAGAAAGATACAGGTAAAGAGCGATGGAAAATCTATTCGGTAATTTATTTGAAACTGAAAAGCGACAGACGAAGCCTTTGGCTGACCGCATGCGTCCCGAACGCCTCAGCGACTTTGTAGGGCAGGAAAGCGCCGTGGGCGCAGGCAGTCCGCTGCGCCGCATGATTGAGCGTGATGTGCTGCAGTCCGTACTTTTTTACGGACCTCCGGGAACAGGCAAAACGACGCTGGCGAAGGTCATCGCGCATGTCACCGGCGAAAAGTTTGAGGCTATCAATGCCGTTTCCAGCGGTGTCCCCGAGCTGCGCAAGCTTATCGCCAAGGCGCAGGAGGACAGGCGCAACGGACGCGGCCGTACTATCGTGTTTATCGACGAGATTCATCGCTTCAACAAGGCGCAGCAGGATGTGTTGCTTCCCTATGTGGAAAACGGCACGATAGTGCTCATCGGTGCTACTACCGAAAACCCTTTTTTCGAAATAAATTCGCCGCTGCTTTCGCGCATGAAGGTGGTGCGCTTGGAAAAGCTGCAGGCACCGCAGATTCAGCAGATTTTGGAGCGTGCGATTGCAGATACTGAGCGTGGCTTCGGCAACAGCTTTAAGGCGGAGCCTGAGGCGTTGAGGATTATTGCCGATTTTGCGGCAGGTGATGCCCGCAGTGCGCTGAACATTCTGGAGCAGGCCGAGTTCATGCTGCCGGAGGAGGGCGAGCGTGTGCTGACGGTAGCAACGCTGCGCAGCGTTATCGGTACGGCGCTGCAGCGTTACGATAAGAAGGGCGACCAGCATTATGATATCATCAGCGCTTTCATCAAGAGCATGCGCGGCGGCGATGCGGATGCAGCGCTGCATTATCTGGCGCGCATGATTGAGGGTGGCGAGGATGTGCGCTTTGTGGCGCGTCGCGTTGTTATCTGTGCTGCGGAGGATGTAGGCCTGGCGGACCCGCAGGCGCTGGTGGTAGCCAACGCTGCGGCTCAGGCTGCCGATTTTGTCGGCTGGCCTGAGGCGCAGATACCGTTGGCGGAGGCTGTGTGCTATATCGCCAACGCACCCAAGAGCAACACAGCCTATATGGGCATTGCCAAGGCGCGCGCGGATGTGCGCAGCCGTAACTGCGGCAGCGTGCCCAAGCATTTGCGTGATGCGCATTATCCCGGTGCCGCCAAGCTGGGACACGGTATAGATTACAAATATCCGCACAACTTCCCCGGAGGCTGGGTGGAGCAGCAGTACCTGCCGGATGAGCTGATGGGAACGCGCTATTACATTCCCAGCGGTCACGGTCAGGACAAGGGGCGCAGATAAAAATAACACAATTAGAAATTTAAGCTATACAGCTAAAATTTGCAGAAATTATTTGTGTCGCAATCTAGCATTTTTTCTCTTAATAGTGTATACTATACCTATATTATAGACTATTGTATTAGACAGAAAGGGTGTGAAGATCATAGCTTTAAGCAACAGGCAGAAGCAAATTGCTGAAATTGTACGTCTGGACGGACCTATTACCGGCGAGCATATAGCCGAAAGGCTGAATGTAACCCGCGCTGCCTTACGCAGTGATCTGGCAATCCTTGTTATGGGCGGTATTCTTGATGCGAGACCGAAGGTTGGTTATTTTTATACCGGTAAAAATACTTTGGGTATGTTGATGGAAGAAATTTCTGCTATTACTGTGCAGGATCTGCAGTCGGTACCGGTAGCGATTAAACATGACAAGAGCGCCTACGAAGCAGTTGTTACCATGTTCCTTGAGGATGTAGGAACGGTGTTCGTGCTGGATGAGGAAGGCATGCTGAACGGCATTTTGTCGCGTAAGGATTTACTGAAGGCTGCTATCAATAATAATGATTTGCGTGATATTCCCGTGGTCATGGTAATGACGCCGATTTCCAAAATCATCGTAGCTACTCCGGATGAGCCTGCCGCTTCGGCAGCTCGCAGACTGATTGACAATGAAATCGACTGTCTGCCGGTAGTAAAAATCATTGATGAAAAGAAGCGCATGTATCAGGTCCTGGGACGTATTACAAAAACTAATTTTACTCGTCTGCTGGTAGATCTGGCTGAGGGTAAGGGGGGTAATTATCATAATAACGAAGCTTAATCCGGTTATTTATGCTGTATCTGACTCTATTGGTGAAACTGCGGAGTCCGTAGTTAAGGCAACTACCAGTCAGTTCGTAGAAGAAAAATTTGATGTTATCCGTGTTCCTTACGTAAAGGACAAGGAACAGATTGATAAAATTGTAGAAGAGGCTGCAACAAATAATGCGGTTATCTGCTATACAATCGTATCGCCGGAGCTGCGCGAGCATATGGCGGACAAGGCTATGAGCAGTGATGTTGAGGTAGTTGACGTTTTGGGACCGATGCTGAAATCCATCGAAAAGTCTACCGGTCTGCTGCCGAAAAATCAGGCCGGCCTGATTCACTCTCTGGACCACGAATACTTCAAGCGTGTTGAGGCTGTGGAATTTGCTGTTAAATATGATGATGGCAAAAATCCTTTGGGCTTGCTGAAGGCGGACGTTGTTATTATCGGCGTTTCCCGTACATCCAAAACACCGCTGAGCATGTATCTGGCACATAAGCAGATTAAGGTTGCCAACGTGCCGCTGGTACCGGAGCTGGCTCCGCCTGAAGAGCTCTTCAAGGTGCCGCCGTATAAGATTATCGGTCTTTTGATTGACCCGTTCAAGCTGAACGAAATCCGCAGCGAGCGTCTGAAAACCATGGGCCTGTCCGATACTGCAACCTATGCCGATATGAAGCGTATTGATGACGAGCTGGCTTATGCTAAGGGCATTATGCGCCGTCTGCACTGCCAGATTATCAACGTTTCCAACCGTGCGATTGAAGAAACCGCCGGTATTATTATGGAGTATGTTCGCAAGAACAAGGAACGCCATCACGAAAACTAAATCAGTGTAGCTCTGAGCTGCTGTTGCAGTGAGTCAGAAAATCAACGGCCATTGGCAGCAAAGCGTCTGCCGGTGGCCGTTTTTGGATAAAGAGGGTTGAAGGAGGTTGCCTTAGTGCACAGATACGTTTTTCATATTCCCTGCGCTGTTTATGAGAACGGTGCTTTGAAGCCTGCTCCGTGGCAGCAGGTGATAGATGAGTTTGCTGAGGTGCTGTATAAGCATACGGACGGCTTTTTCGTACAAGATGCCGTGGGCTATTACAAAGGACGCAGCTATGCGGAAAAACTGCTGGTGGCCTATACCGCTGCCGATATAACAGATGATTTTGTGCGGATTGCCCGCATTTTGCAGCAGGAATGCTATGCCTACGAGCGTGACGGTGAGCTTTTTATCGCTAAGTGATGCCTGCGCCTTCAATGGATTGCGTTTTTATGCAGCCTCGGTAAAAGGGAATAGCTGTTGCAGGCAGTAGCACAAAGCTTTGCAAATATGCTATAATAATATATTATGATTTAGATTTAGAGGTGCAAAAAACTATGGCACGCTTTGCTGTAAAGACATTAGAATTTGATAAAGTAAAAAATATGCTGGCCTCCAAGGCCGCAACCTTTTTGGGCAAGCAGGCAATAATTTCCCTGCAGATCGAAAGTGAATTCAGTAAGGTTAAGCGCCTGCAGGAGGAAACTGCGGAAGCACTGCGCATTCTGGATGAAGGCAGACGTTTCCCCTTCGGCGGTGCGTTCAATATTACAGCCGATGTGAAGCGCGCGGAGCTTGGTAGCGTACTGGAGCCGGAGGAGCTGCAGCATATCCAGACAACGGTGCAGGCCTTTGCTTCGATGAAGGATTTTACTGCGGAAAATGCGGAAACTGCGCCTAATCTGGCCGAATACGGTGCGGAGCTGACGCAGTTTTCCCGTTTGGAAAAGCAGATTGGCAGTGCGATTGATGAGCATGGCGAAATCAAGGATAACGCTTCACCGAAGCTTGGCGGTCTGCGTACTGCGATTCAGATTGCCAAAAACCGCGTGAAGGAAAAGCTCGACAGCATTCTGCATGACCCCAATAACCAGAAGTATTTCATGGATAATATCGTGACGATGCGCGGCGACCGCTATGTTATCCCTGTAAAGCAGGAATATAAGATGAACTTCCCCGGCATTGTGCATGACCAGAGCGGTACTGGTGCAACGCTGTTTATCGAGCCACTGGCTGTTGTCAATCTGAACAATGATATCAAGCGTTATGTTGCGGAGGAGCACGAGGAAATCGAGCGTATTCTGCGTCAGCTTACGCAGAACGTGGGCGCGGAGGCGAAGGCGCTGCTGGCTTCGCTGGAAATCTTTACTACGCTGGATGTTATCTGCGCTAGAGCTTTGCTGGCGCAGGAGCAGCATGCGGTACGACCGATGCTGGTGCTGTCCGGAGGCGTAGAAATTGCGCAGGGACGTCACCCGCTGCTGCCGAAGGATACGGTAGTGCCTTTGGACGTACAGCTTGGTGATAAATTTACGATGCTGCTAATTACCGGCCCCAACACCGGCGGTAAGACAGTAGCACTGAAGGCTGTAGGCCTCTTTGCGCTGATGGCGCAAATCGGTCTGTTTATCCCTGCAAGCAGTGCCAAGCTTCCGGTGTTCCGTGCAGTTTATGCGGATATCGGTGATGAGCAGAGCATTGAGCAGAGCCTGTCAACCTTCTCTGCGCATATGACGAATTTAATCAGTATTTTAAACGAGGTCAAAGCAGGAGATTTGGTGTTGATTGACGAAATCTGCGCCGGCACCGACCCGAACGAGGGCGCTGCGCTGGCTATGGCGATGCTGGAGCATCTGCATGAGCAGGGCGTGCTGACGATGGTAACAACCCACTACAGCGAGCTGAAAACCTTTGCCTACGGTCACGAGGGCATGGAAAATGCCAGCGTGGAATTTGACCCCGTGTCGCTGCGTCCTACCTATCGTTTGCTGATGGGCGTTCCGGGCAGCAGTAATGCCTTCAACATCAGCCGCCGTCTGGGCCTGGCTGAAGATATTATCCAAAATGCCGGCGAGCTGCTGAACCAGGAGCATGTGCATATGGAAAATGTACTGCAGGAGCTGGACAGCGAACGTCGCCGTTATGAAAGCGGCAGCAAGGAGATTGAGGACCTGCGCCGCGAAAGCGAGCAGCTGCGCAACGCATTGGCGTACTCCAAGAGCGAGTTTGAGCGCCGTAAGAATGAAATGCTGCGCAAGGCGCGTGAGCAGGCGGACGAAATCTACCGCCGCAGCCGCCGTGAATCCGAAGCAGTGCTGAAGGAGCTGCGCTCCATGAAGGCTGACTTCGATACAAAGCGCCTGGAGCAGGCGGCAGAGGAAGCGCGCAAGAAGCTCAACAAAACACTGAGCGAGGACGCACCGCTGCCGGAGGGTGCACCGTTATCAGCCAAGACAGCCAAGAAGGGTCTGAATGTCTTTGTTGTTTCCTTAGGGAAGAACGGCATTATTACCGATGTCAACGGCAACGATGTAACAGTGCAGGTTGGTATCCTGAAAATGACTGTGCCGGCAAAAAAATGCCTGCTGACCAAGGCACAGCCTGCGCATACCGATGCTGCGCCTAAAAAGCGCAAGGGCTTCAGCAAGAATGCTGCTGCCAATTACGCACACCAGATGTTCATTGCCAAATCCGGCAGTGCCAAACAGGAAATTGATTTGCGCGGGATGACGCTGGATGAAGCAATTCCCGTTGTAGATAAAGCTATTGATGATGCACTGATTGCCGGTATCGGCCAGCTGCGCCTCATCCATGGCAAAGGAACCGGTGCCTTGCGCGCCGGACTGACAGCGTATCTGTCGACCAACCGCTTTGTCAAGAAGCTGGAAACGGCAGCGTTGGAGGCCGGTGGCAGTGGCGCTACGGTAATTGATTTGTAATTTTGAAAGGAGTAGTTAACTATGACTATGAGTATTGCTGCAAAACACGCTAAGGGCAAATCTGCCCAAGATAAAATTTTCGGAGCTAACGCTGCTGCAGTGGCAG
>ULWY01064465.1_pt1 | contig 11810 bp, 14 predicted proteins | sample 1960761 | NCBI WGS metagenome assembly ULWY01 (sample SAMEA4835824, study PRJEB28245) | human gut metagenome | biome: gut microbiome; material: fecal sample | place: Denmark | collected 2008
TTATCATAATGTATATCAGACGACAAAACGGAATTTTTGTCCGCCTTAGAGGCGGACTTTGACCGGACGACAAAACGGAATTTTTTCCAGCCACTCACCGTCTTATCTCTAAATTTAATGTCCCCTATGGGGGACTTTGCATTTAGAGATTGATACCAAACGGTATTTTTTCCAGCTGCCGCCTGAAGGCGGCTTTTGATAAATTCTTCTTCACTATAAGTCTCGGCTAGATATTGTCTCCAAACTCCTGGGCTAGGAGCTCCATGACAAACAACATCTATTGTCAATAAGTTAGGATATACCTTATGCCTGAGAAATCCATGTAAACCTGCTATTTGGCAAGGAGTGCCAACAAACATCACTTTTCGACCGCATTTCAAAAACTTTTCAGCTTCCTTATATGTGTTTTCTATTCTGCTCTGCAGATATTTGCTCATCATCAAAGCATAAAGTCCTGATACATTTTCAACGCCGACATGATGCACTTCCCAATTTGAATCATAATCAGCACCGAAAACAATACCACCTTCATTGATGATACTTTTAGCTAATGGAAGGAATAATCCACCCGAAGAACTACCAAGTCTTTCCTCCGTATTTGTGTTTTTTGCAGCAATTACCTGTAAAGGGAAAGTCTCCTCTTGCGGATTAAGAATGGGACAAATCTTCTCACACAACCCACATTCCACGCAACTCTCTTCATTTACATAAGGATAGAGGAAGCCTTCTTCATCTTCAGTAAGAGAAATGCATTGTTTTGGACAACGCTGTACGCAAGCAGAACAACCACAACAATTTTTCTTATCTGTTATATGTATCATCACTTTGAAAATTTATGTAGCATACCAAGAGCTTTAGCCTTAACAAATACTCGTTCATTGCTTGACAAGCCCAACGTATATGCTGTTAATGAAACTGAAAGTACACATACTATTCCAACTATGAAAAATCTAATCACCGTATCTTCCATATTAAAATAGACAAAAGCTGGAAGAATTACCGAAACTGCGATTACCAAAAGTACTGGTGAATAGATATATCTTAAATAATCTCTGATTCTAATTCCAATTAAAGGACGAAGCAGGAACATTCGTACAACCTGCGTCAAAGACTCCATCATAAAGTGTACTATGAATACAGAATATGCAGGAAGTCCCAACCAAAGGCATACGTACGAAACTGGTAATATCATCAATAATATTGTTCCACAAATCGCCTGATACTTTCGCACCTTGCCTGTAGCCTGATTTGCAATAACCAGCGGATTAGACAAGGTATATATCAAAGACGTACATAGCATAATACGCAAAAAAACAACTGTATTATCTGGCACTATCTTCAGCCACACTGTCAATATGAATTTGGTTTCAAAAAGGACTGGCAAAGACAGGAAGAAGAGAAGAAAGAATGAGAAACGTGCACTGCGATACATCAACTTGTGCATTTCCTGCATTTCTCCCTGTGCATATGTTTTGGTAATTTGAGGATTAAGTGCCATTTGGAAGTTGCCGACAAACTGCTGAACAGCATTCTGTACCTGAACCGCAATACCACGGGCAGCATTAACAACAGGTCCGAAGAAAACATTCAGCAGCATGTTCAAGCCTTGTCCGAAAAGTACAGCTGCCAAGTTACCAAACATACTCCAACCGGCAAAACCAGTCATTTCCTTAAATAATGCTTTATCCCATACGTGCTTGTATTTGGTTTCTTCAAAATGCTTGTTACAATAATAACTATAGCAAAATCGAATCAATATCTGTATCGCCAAGAGCAGGAAAGCATACAAGACTAACTTATCAAATGAGAACACTAACAACATATAGACAATAGCCAACTTTAATACCACCTCCAAAATGGAGATATAAGCAAAAGCCGACATTTTCTCATGAGCGACAATATCCGCATTATAGGGTACACTTATAATCATAACGACAGCAGCTATTATAGAACACTGCAACACCCAGAAGGCTGCGTCCATTCTATCAGCAGGAATCTGCATTTTATTATATAAGAACCACAAGCCGATGGTTTCTCCCAATAACACGATTACACCTGCTATCAGCGTATGAATCTGAAGCGTAGTACTAAATACGGTCTGCAATCTATTCTTATCTCCTTTACCCAAGGCAAAAGTGATGTATCGCTGCGTTGCAGATGACATGGATCCATTAATGAATCCGAACATAGCAACAATTCCTCCAACCACATTATATATACCATAATCCTCTACTCCCAATGTATTCAAGACAACTCTGCTCGTAAACAGAGACACCGCCATCATAAAGAGCATACGGAAGTAAAGAAGCAAAGTATTCTTCGCTATTCGCTTGTTATTATCAGATGCTTGATTTGACATAATAATAGTTTATTAACATAAAATTGATATGGTTTTCTGTTTTTTACTCTTCAATAATCTTTGGTTTTACAAATACTTTTTCTTGTTCATCATCCTTATTCTCCACATCAATAACTTCGACTACATCTTCATATTTAGGTGAAACATTGATTGTTAGTGTTCCATCTTCACTATAATCTTCACACAAAAATTGCCAAAATAGCGGAAATGATTCGACACCTTGTTTCGGAATTATAGAAATGGAGAAACAACGTTCGTCTTTCTGAACAAATACAGAATCCAAAGGCTTGTATTCTACACCATTTGTATACTTTTGATAAACTTCTCTCTTACGTGCTCTCTCTGCATTGATGGTTGCTACAGCATTTTGATCATGAAATACAGAAGGTTGCATATAAGAAAACCTATCACTTATTTTGTCTATATCTTCTTCTCTAAACCAAACGGTCATTTTGGGTGATTTAATGACTGTATTGCCTACATTCACTATCTTTACAGATAACTTACACCAACACTTGTTTACCTTAGTTTTCGGGTTGAGAACATCTTGTATAGAAGGCACATTAAGTGTATTGGCATATTGCTGTTGAAATAATTCCCCATTGACACCAAATTGATTTTGTTCTGGTTTCTTATACTTGTATTTCTTGGTCACTCTGAGATAGAGAGGATTTATAATGCAACTCTCCGTCTCATTTTGAAAAACAACTTTTACATCTGTAGCTTCCTTGAATTGGCAATTATTCAAATACCAATTATATACTGTTCGTTCACGTTCCAATAGATCAACAATATCTTCCCAGGAGAAAACATCAACATGAAACAGTCCTTGTCCAATGCATTCCATATCTTTCTGTCGGATGTATTGCTCTATAACTGCATCCTTATTTGCCGTAGTTGCAAAAATAAATCTTTTAAGTTTTGGAGAGAATGTTTTTGCCTTATCTATTTCATTGTCAATTTCTACCTCGGTCAACTGAGCTTTGGTATAATCATCCTTGCCTTTACACTGAATACCACAATAGCCAACATATTTTTCCACATAAGCATATATGTCAACGCCATGTTGGGCTTGACCTTGTCTGCCATGTTGCTTAATGCTATCGGAGCAGTTCCAGATTTCTCCCCATAAAAGTTTACATAACTTCTCAAAATCTTGCCAATTCTTTGGTTTCATTATCTGTGTTGGTGCTATCATCGTGTCTTATACCTTTATTGTTCTGTTTACCATTCATCACATACAGAATGATAGAATATCGTAAGCCAAAAAGCATACGCTAAAGTATCAGGATGCTTCATAGTCTCCCAATGGGAAGTTCTATTCTCTGCAATATATCTTACTCTTCAAACCAGCTTCCTTGCAACAGGATATGAATGCATTCAATATCCAAACCATCTGTATCACTGTATTACGTTGTCGAAAGTCAACATCCTGTTTGATATGTTCAAACGCATTAACTAACTCTCCCTTTGATAAGAAATCTATAGCTAAACAGACTTCTTTATTTCTATTGGGATTTACCCTCAATGCCTTGAATGCATCAATAAAAGCACCAACTTCATTTCCACTTCTCAGATTTGGTATCTGGGTATTCTGCCAGGTACCATTCCAAGATTCCCTTTTCCTTTCTAATTCGCCATTGCTCGGATTTAAATGTCCGATATTCTTAATCGCTTGACCAATTACTTCCTGAAAATTTGAAGCAGACAAGCTAGAACTTCCTTTGCACTTAGAATGAATAAATGAAATTGTATCTCCATTAATTGCGATATGATCAGCCCATTCATTACCCATATCATCGCATACAACAAATTGAGCATTAGCACATACATCTGTCTCAACAACATAAAACATACTATCTTGAGCAAAATCGGTACTATCATTGTTATAACCTCGTCCTTTCTCACTAGTTACATTCTCTATTCCCGTAATGGGAAAAAGAATCTGCAAGATAGAATCAAAATCTTCCTTTATGCTCGAATTTTGATATAGTCTTCCCCCTGTATAGATATATGAACAATCCTGAAAGCTAACAGAAAAGAATGCATTAGAGGTAACTATACGTGTCAACTTCACATAAGTTCCTTGATTTAGCTTTACATATAACTTGTCCAAACCTCCCTTAGCCTTAAGTGATATTTTAGTGGAAGTTTTTGCAACTCTCAGTTTTTCATCTTCTGATACCCAACAAGTTGTTTGTCTATATTGGGCTTCATGTAAAGCCCATGTCTTATCCCCTCTTGAAATCAATCGATAAAAAGCATCTGTAACGTTCCTATAATCATCAGAATCAAGTTTCTTATAGATGGTATGATCATTGAGCTTAGACTCTATAAAATCTTGTAAGTTAAAGACATTTATAAGTAACGCATTCGGTTCCAAATGATCTGCCATTGACTTCCAAGAAAGTGGCTTAGCAAACCTAGAGAGGAATGTAGGTTGAACTACATAAGTATCCAAACAACTTGCAATATCATCAATCCATTCCAACAACTCAGTCTTAGTCTTTTTACTACCAAACTTTGCAAGACTAGATGTACTAATATTTAATGTACATATTTCACCATCCGTTACAAAGCGAGTTGCTGTAGCAATATTTTGATTGGCTCCAAAAAGCGACATAACGTTAGCTAAATTATTCGCCTCAACAGTTTTGTTCCTCACGCCATTATCATTTATATTCATATTGGTCAAGTTCATCTTCTAAAACTCTGTAGTGTCTTTGACCAATATGCCAGACAAGACATCTCCATCTATCACTTCTAGAGTTTTCAAGAAAGACGACAAATGCGAGACATTCTTTTTAACTATAACGATATAGTCATCATCCTCAACTATCAGCAAATATCCTAGCTTTGTTTCCATAACAGCTTTTTTGGTAGATGTTGGCAAATCAGCTTCATTTAAGAACCTAGGTATTGCAGACATTTAACTACAAGCAAAGAACAAAAGACACTTTTTTCGTGAACAGTTTCCATTACCCTTACTTTTCTTGCCAATACAACCTGTTCCTTCGCAACAGAAGAGAACAACTCCTCTATACTTACTTTTGAAATACTTGCATTACCTCTCTTAAAGAAATAAGCTCCCTCATTCAAAAGTATATAATCATAGAGATTATACTTGTCTATATTACGTGCCATAATTTCAAAAAGGGTATTCACACAATCTTACCAGATTGTTTCATAGCAACCTTAAACTTCCGTGCTACATCATTGGCAAATAGTTCTACAGACTCCTTCGCTACCTCTTTCTCTCTTTCAGTAAGAGATGCGGCATCGACATTCTGTTTGGCACACTCCACCGCAGATTCCTTCGTTTCATCAAAAGTTGACTCACTAATAACATACGGAGGAGTAAACAATTCCTTCAAGAATTTAGCTATAGCCAAATTAGCACGTTGCTGTGCTATTTGCTGTTTTGTATTCATTTGTATAAATCTATGTTAATGACGAAAGGACTGTCGAAGTCCTTTAAAACATCATGTTTTGTATCTTTCTCCGAGAGGATGGCATGTTCGGTTGGTATCTTCCAATCAATACCGAGAGTGTCATCAAGGATGCTGATGCCGCCATTAGTCTCTGGATGATAGAAGTTGCAACCTTCTCTTCAAACTCTCGCTCGCTAAAATGGCCGAATTTGATATCAGGGATAGCATATGGGGCACTTTTTCCTGATTCCAAAAGCATCTTATAAACATCGGAGCGGAAGCGGATTTCATTAAGATTTTTGTCCTCAACTCTCACAAAGACAAAGGTGGTAAGAAAACAGCCTCACGGACAACACGTTTACCTCGACTGTTTATCATGATACGTCTTTCCAAAGTGCGTCGGATCTGTTGCTACAAAACCATTTTCAGCTACATATCCTTCACTTTTTGCCATGGCTTCGCCGTCGTCCCCTGCAATAGTGGACGTAACCTGTAAGTGTATATTTGTCTCTTTCATCATGCGAATCAAATTCGTTTTTTGATGACGTTCATCTGAATCTCGATATAAGAGACACAGAATCTCCTTGCAAAAATACGAAAATTGTTGGAAACTAGCAAATTATGCGTGTTAAAAAATTAATATCATTCTACGAAAATCAACATTATTTTACTATTCTTTTCGTACATAATTTCCTAAGTCATTGATTGAACGAAAGTTTTCGGTTTTTCTGTATCTCTCATGTAAAGATTCAGGAAAATGGTTCATTTTGGTTCATTTTACAAAATCCTTTTTTTTATTCTTTTTTGCAGCTTATAGGGCTGCCAGTATTTTGGCGTTGGCATCATCTACTTCTGAGCTTTTGATAGAATTGAGATAGATTTATGTGGTGGTTTCTCCATCTTTCGTTTGGTTGCAACCTTTGTGATGATGGCAGATACACCTGATACAATTGCCTCTAAACGAACAAAGGGGAACAACCAGTCCTTGGTCGTTCCCCTTTGTTCGTTGTATTCATTCTAATTACATCACATGATTGTCAAAATGGCTTTGCATGCAAATCATCCCGTCCTTCCTTGTTGATAAAGGCTTTTTTCTACCTCTCCGTCTCTCCTGCAAGGAGAGCTCCACTTTCTCCCCAAGCCCCTCTCAATAGTCTTTACGACCCCTTCGGTTCCCCTTGTAGGGGACAGAAACCTCAGGAAGCGGGGATGTAACCGCCCTCCGGTGCTCAGAACCGCTACGCTATAAGGTTGACGGGGCATCAAAGCCCTCGCCAAATTGTGCGGGATGGGACCGCCTGGGTATAACTTGCTATAATTTGCTATAGCTTGCTGATTGGGGGTGCATGGGGGGCGGCTTACTGGTTGAGACCACCATTTTTGTTCCCCACCGCAGTATCGCTCTGCGCTTGTCGCCATTCGAATGGGGATATTTTTTAACATTCTGCCTTTTACAGGCGCGAAATAAAATCATCTGCTGTATGTTCTGTTACAATATCGACAGAAAACCAACGCTTTCCTAAATCTTTTAGAGATGCACCAAAATGATAAACGATATCGTCTATAATAAGCCAACGATCATGTGAACGCTCAAAGGTATGAAAATCGACTTTTCACATAACAATCTAAAATTGGCTTACACCTTGTTCAGTAAAAGCAAAAGGAGGACGTCTGACTCCCATCTTTATAGCCTGAATTTCATCTTCACTCATATAATTGGAGGTCACAAATTGTGACTTCCAATTATTCCATTCCTCTTCTGTCAAACGAAACATATAATAATCAGGAAAGCGCTTCATGTTACGCTTTACTGCCTGATTAAGAACTTTTGTCTCAACTTGGTAGAGCTGGGCGAGGTCACGATCAAGCATCACCTGCACGCCACGAATAGAATATATTCTCCTTTGAATTTCATTTTGAGAAGGCAAGAGTACTGATTGCCCTGACAATATTGTTAAGTTGTTATTATCTTTAGACATATGCTATTATTCTACTATAATAGATGACATTGCAATAGTGCAAGAGGTCTTTGAAATCTGACGATTCCGTAAGCCAGGCTTCGAGCATCTCTTCCTGATATTGGCGGAGAAGCAATAAGTACTTTTCCTTTCCTACCTTACCTTTTATGTTTTGGGTCATTACCCAGAATAGGGAATGAGATAAGACTATTTTATCTTCAGAAGGGTGGTAATAGAAGAGATCGTCTTCAGGGCGATTATTCTTAGCCCATTGTTATTCTAACTTACCTAACATTTCCTTTCGAAAGGTATTTCTTTCTTCTTTATTCATAATTATCTTAGTCTTGTATTTTTTCGACTCCCCTGTCCCCCTCTTGCGAAGAGGGGGTCCTTACCCTATACCAAAGCCCTAAATCCCTACCATAGGGATTAGGGATGTAACCGCCCTCCGGTGCTCGGAACCGCTACGCTCTAAGGTTGGCGGACCAAAGCGGTCTTCGCCATATTGTGCGGGATGGGACCGCCTGACTGTTATGGAGATCAGCGCTTACGTCCTTTACCAAATAATTCAGAATGCGAACCTAAACGAACTAATTCTATTGCATTATTGTTCTTATCAAACCAAATCAAAAGTGTATCATTTTCTATATGGCATTCCATATAGTTCTTCCAGTTGCCTTTCAAAGAATGAGGATTATATTCTTCCGGTATCTGATTGCCTTCTGCCAAAAGCTTAACTATCCCCATAAGCGTTTCTACTAATTCTTTATCATTCTTAAAACGCTTATAATCTTTCTTGAACTGCGAGGTCTTTCGAATTTCTTTCATAAACCCTATTCCTCCATTGATGCCATGAAGCTTTCTAAGCTATCTACTCGAACTACTCCCGCATCATGACCACTCTCAGCCTCTTTCATTGCTGCCAAAGTTTCTGCGTTTGGAACATCTTCCAAAGCAGCACTCCTTGAAACTGGGGAGTCTGAAACTATTTTAACGCCTCTCATAAGAGAGAGGACATTCTTTAATTGCTCCAACAAAGATGGACTATCTATCTGTAATGTTAACTGTGCCATAACTTCTATATTTAATTCGCAGCAAAGATAAGGGTTTTCTGTGAAACCACCAAATTTTGGGGGAGTTTTTTCAACTCTGACCAATTACTTGTAGAGATCTACGGTGATATCGAATGGTGAAGCGAAATCTTTCAGCATTGCATGCTTCGTAATAAGCAGCTAAGCACTATAACATTTTTCGACTCCCCTGTCCCCCTCTTGCGAAGAGGGGGTCCTTAACCCACTCCCAAGCCCTCGCCCTTTCCAAAAGGGCAAGGGATGTAACCGCCCTCCGGTGCTCAGAACCGCTACGCTATAAGGTTGGCGGGGCATCAAAGCCCTCGCCAGGTTTTGCGGGATGGGACCGCCAGGCTGTTATGGGGATCAGCTTGCAATTATATTGCTGAAAGTGAGTGCATGGAGGGGGCTTGCAGATTAAGCCCACCAGAATTGTTCCTCATTGCAGTATCGCTCTGCACTTGTCGCCACTCGAATGAGGAATATTGTTTTTATACTACTTTTGAGAGGATTACCTCAGGGGAGGTGCCCATCAGGGTTATGGCGGAAATCTTATGACCGCCATTGGCGTTTAATGAATGACCACAATGATAGAGGCGGTCATCTATGATAAGCCAGCGGTCATGGGACTCGTTTCGCCATTTTCTAATATCTATATGATTGTCGGGGAAGAGGCGGTCATGCTCATCCATGAGACGTTGCATTCCTTGACCTACACCTACAGTATAAACAGTCGCTGAAACTTCTGGTTTACGACCATCTAACACACTCAGGGTTAGCGATGAAACATAGCCATCTATGATGATTACTCGATGATTGGCTGAACGAACAAGGTTCTCCAAAGCAACTCTTGCTGTGTAGAAATCGCCTTCGAAGAAGACCATCTCTGCAGGAGGGGTCGAAGTCCGAATAAAGAAATCAAGCTGCTGTTGCTGCTTAGCCTGAGTATCCTTTATTCGTTGCATCTCATCATGCTGCAACATAAGTTTGCTATCAATACGTTGCTCCATTTGTAGCATCTGCTGATGTACAGCATATCCACGAAGAAGATATTCCTTCAAGACGTTGTTAGCCCATTGACGAAAGCGAATACCTTGATGACTATTTACACGAAAGCCGACTGATATAATCATATCAAGATTATAGTAATCCATATTACGTGTAACCATACGATTGCCTTCTTTTCTAACTGTTCGGAATTTCCGAACAGTTGCCGACTGCACCAATTCTCCTTGCTGATAAATATTAGTAATGTGCTCACTAATATTAGCTTTACTAGAACCAAAAAGTTCCACCATTTGAGCTTGCGTAAGCCATACCGTATCTTCTTCTATTTTTACTTGAAGAGAAATACTTTCATCTGGTTGGTAAAGTACTATCTGTGAATCATCAGCCATAGGCTGTATATTATTGTCGTTTGCCATAATCATACATTTTAGCGGCAAAAGTACGATTTTTTCGAATCCCTCCGTCTCCCTTTAGCCAAAGGGAGCTCCACATCCTAACCAAGCCTTCCCTTCTCAGAAAGGAAGGATGTAACCGCCCTACTCGGTGCTCAGAACCGCTACGCTCTAAGGTTGGCGGGGCATCAAAGCCCTCGCCATGGTTGTGCGGGATGGGACCGCTTTGCTATAACTTACTATAACATTTTACTCAGATAACTCATATTAGTGGGCTACCAGCCAAAATGTCACTATGTGTACCTGTATCGGTTAAAGCAAGACTCTTCATTAATTCATCCAAATCATTAGTAGCAAAGAGTTTTTCATTCTTTGCTGCTTCTAATGCCTTGTCTAATCTACAAGCCTTAGGGGCTTTTTGCTTTTTGGCAACCCACCCGAATTTCTTAATCAATGATTTGAAAAGAGAAATATCGGTTGCAGGAACATCTAATGTATATGTAGCTGTATTCATAATTGTATCTCCTTTTTTAAGTGCAAAAATAAGGGTTTCCGTGAAACTTCAAGAATGTATAGCAACGTTTCCATTTTTATGCAACAAGATCATTCTACGACTTAATCTTCTTCAACGACTTCGAGTAAATTTCTACTTATCGTAAGCGTTGCACCACTGATATACTTGATTTCGCTGCCGATGACGGCTTTCTTGCCATTATAGCTCTGTACGTATGCTTCCACACCTTTCATGCTGCCTGCTACCACTCGCACTTTGATACCTTTCTTCAAAGGAACAGGGGCAGCAGTGACAGGCTCTTCATCATTCTCTACAAAATATCGATAGTTGGCAACAACCTGGTCGGGAATTTGATATATTTTCCTTTGACCTGGCATCGTCAGCATCTTATACACATCCGAACGGAAGCGGATATTGTCAAGTTGTCTCGGAGAAACATTGCAAAAGATAAAGGTGGAAAGAAATAGCTTTTCTTTCACTTTTCGCTTATTGGAACGTTTGTCTATATAAACTACTTTTACCTTGGGAATCCAGTAATCAAACCAAACATGATTGTGATTAAGATTGATTCGTATAGAATCAGCTATTCTCGTTTCACAATTCACTCTCACTACAGCCACATACCATCCTGCATCAGCAGGTTTTTCAAGCCCTTCATTAGGCTTTTCCGGAACCTTTTTCTTAGCGTTTTGTTCACTTTTTGCCACGGCTTCGCCGTCGTCCCCTGCAATAGTGGACGTAACCTGTGATTGTATATTTGTCTCTTTCATCATGCGAATCAAGTTCGTTTTTTTTTGATGTCGTTCATCTGAATCTCTACATAAGAGACACAGAAACTCTTTGCAAATATAAGATAATTGTTGGAAACTAGCAAATTATGCGTGTTAAAAAATTAATATCATTCTACGAAATTCTACATTATTTCAGCATTCTTTTCGTACACAATCTTCTAAGTCGTTGATTGAAAGAATGTTTTCTGATTTTCTGTATCTCTCATGTAAAGATTTGGGAAAAATCTGTGAGCATCTGTGAAATCAGTGGGAAAAACAAAAAAGCCTCAGAAATCTTTCGAAATCTG
>ULWY01010793.1_pt1 | contig 11805 bp, 11 predicted proteins | sample 1960761 | NCBI WGS metagenome assembly ULWY01 (sample SAMEA4835824, study PRJEB28245) | human gut metagenome | biome: gut microbiome; material: fecal sample | place: Denmark | collected 2008
ATCTCGAAACATCGTCTTTTTCTCCTCTCTTTCCTGTCAGGATGCAATCACGGAAACCAGATAAAACGGAACTGCGTCCGCTTCATGGGTCTCTACGATACGGATTTGCACGGTGTGATTTTTCTCTTCCCCATGTTCTAAAATGGTGTCAAGTTCGAGCTTGTCGCCCCAGGTCTCATCAAAGTTTGCATCCAGTAAAACACCGTGCTCCTCGTCTCCGTCTACGATAATCTTTGCAACCGGTGCCGGAAGCTTCACGGATTTGCGGTACTGCACCGCAATACAGCTTCCCGTTACAGTAAAGGAAATTGTATCACCCACTTTGCCTGCCGTCCAGCCCTTTTTAAAACAGTCTGTAATGTGATTCTGCGGCTCATAATCCGCTACAAATCCCTCGAGTTTTGGATTGCTGTTGTCGTTTCTGTAACGCACACTGTTTTCATACGCATTTGCCGTAAGCGGTGCCGGAAGAGGCTCTTCCCCGCGGTCTGATATCGTCTGGACAATCGCACCGCTTCGCACCTGATTTAAGAAATAGTTGATAACGGATGCTACTAACTGATGTCCCTCATCATTCGGATGCAAATCATCCGGGGTAATCTCGCGGTTTTCTATCCGTCCTGCCACAACCTCGGCATAAATCGTACTCTGCATGCTCACTGCCGGCAGCTCGTAATGTCTTGCCACTCTGCCGTGCATCAGCTGTGCATTCGCACCGTTATTGTAAAATACGTTATGTACTAAAAGAACCGCCGGTTTTGTCTTGCTGTCATAAACCTTGCGGATGAGTCCCTCGTAAGTCTCCATAAAATGCTCTGTGCTGTCATCATTGACGGAAAATTCCACAATCACAAAATCCGGTTCATACGCAAGCAAATCACTGTCTGCTCTCGCCACACCAAACTGGGAAGTCGTTCCGCCAATGCCCGCATTTACAAATGTAAACTGTGCCTGCGGAAATGTCTCGCACCACCATTCATAAACTCTATGAGCATAGCACAGCTCCGGTTTTGATGCAAGGCTTCCCTGTGTGATAGAGCCTCCCAAAAATCCAAGTGTCAGTTTTTCTCCGTTTTTTGCGCGCTCTAACACTTTTTTCAGACGGCTTAAATTACCGATATTTGCAATTCCATTTTCATAATTTAATGAATACCCCATGATTTTTCTCCTCTTTTCTCATGCTTCCCAGATTTCTTCTCCGAGGGATTTGATAAAGCCGCTTAACTCCTCAGACATCTGCTCTGCCTCCGGAATCCGGATATGTCCGGGTGTTCCACAGCCATTTTTACTGTAAAGGAAATGATGCACATTCTTTTTGTCAATTCTTCTGCACACTTCTTCAATCGCACGGTCCCAGGAAGCATCGTGTCCTAAAATCGTAGTGGTCAGTATCACCTGTGCCTTCGGGTAAAGTTCCATCAGCCGCTCAATAAACTGCTGATAACGCACACGCCAGTGCTCTGCACGATCACCCTCATAGTCCTCTGCCATATAATCATCCGGGTGATTGTCGTTTTGTCCGATGGCAACAATCACCACCTGTGGAATATACTTTGAAAAATCCCATGGTTTCTGCTCTCCGAGCTGTGGATTGTAACGCACTTTGTCGTAGCATGATTCCATTCCGCAGAAATCCGGTCCGGCAAACCAGCCGGTTTTATTAAGAAGCGCAATTCCTCCCTGTGAGGTATCGTGAATCTCTGCGCCAAGCTTTCGCGCTGTCATCCAGGAATAGGAATACCAGCTGTTTGAATACTGTCCGTCGTGCTCCGGATCCGGTTTCCCAACGTAATCTACCGCCTCGGAAACCTCGCCGCAGGAAACACTGTCTCCAAATACTTCTATCCGGCGCTTCGGTTTTTCTTCACAGGCAAGCACCTCTGCTCCGTCCGAAAGTTCAAATCCAAGGAAGGTTACGGTATGGCAGGAATCCATCCGTTTGAAAAATAATAACTCATGCATGCCATCCGAAAGGTTCTCCGCAATCGTATACGTTTCTTCCTTGTCATCATCCCGCAGTGTAATGCGCCCCTGCGCGCCGTCCAAAAAATAGCCCATCTGGTTCGTCCAGTAGTTTCTGTGATTGCGAAGCCGCACTTTCACAGAGGTTCCGGTGAACCGGAGTTTTATGGACGTACACGCAAAGACAAGCTCCGGCGCCGTTTTGTCCTCAAAGTCAATTCTTCCGCTGTACTGTAAATATTCCTGTTCCGGTGATACAAACATTTCTTTTCCCCCAACCGCAGATTTTAGTTTTCGTTTTCTTTCTTTAAAAATTCCAGATTCTTCTGAATCAAATCACAGCGCTGTGCAACGCACTCTACCGAGCGTCCCGGGTCAGCCGGTGTATGGAATACGTAATCTATTAATTTGTCAATCGTAGTTGTTGCCACATGCATTCTGGTGTCAGAAGATGCGTAGTAGATAAATACTTCTCCCTGCTCATTTACGATTGCACCGTTGGTAAATACAACATTGCTGACATCTCCGACGCGTTCTTCTCCTCTCGGTCCAATGAGAAGTCCGGACGGCTCTGCAATCACCTTAGACGGGTCGTTTAAGTCCGTTGCAAATGCGTAGATAACATAGCGCAATCCTGCTGCCGTGTTGCGCACGCCGTGTGCAATGTGAATCCAGCCTTTTTCTGTCTTAATCGGCGTTGCACCCGCACCATTCTTTGCTTCAGTAATGGTATGATATTTGCGCAGACTTGTCATCTTCTCCTCATCGATTACCGCGTGTGTGATATCATCGCAGAGTCCGAAGCCAATTCCACCGCCGGATCCGGTCTCGATGAAATCATCCATCGGTCTGGTGTAAAACGCATATTTTCCATTTACAAATTCCGGATGAAGCACCACGTTTCTCTGCTGTGGAGAGTTTAAGGTCACAAGATTTGGAAGGCGCTCCCAGGTCTTTAAATCTTTTGTGCGCACGATTCCGGCTGCTGCAACTGCCGCAGAAAGGTCGTTTACAGAGGTATCCTTGCTCTCAGAACAGAATACGCCATAGATGTAACCGTCCTCATGCTTTGTCAGACGCATATCGTAGACATTTGTCTCCTCCGGACAGGTATCGTCCAACAGAATCGGATAATCCCAGAAGCGGAAACCGTCAATTCCGTTGTCGCTCTCTGCCACGCCAAAGAACGATTTTCTGTCATTTCCCTCGATACGGGCAACCAGATAATATTTTCCATTTAACTCAATTGCGCCGGAATTCATCACAGCGTTGATGCCAAGGCGCTCCATAAAATACGGGTTCGTCTCCGGGTTTAAATCATACCGCCAGGTCAGCGGAATATGCTCTCTTGTGAGCACCGGATACTCGTAACGGTCAAATACACCGTTGTAAAAATCAGATTTTACGTTTTTGCGTTCTAACAGTTTTTCCTGTTTTTCTTTTTCTACATAATAGCGTTCGTGTAACATATCATCTCTCCTCTATTTGATTCTTTTGATAATTTCCATGCACATTCTTCCATTGTGATACGGGCATTTCCAAGGCTCCACAATCGGTCTGTCCGGATACGGTACTCCGTTCTCATCCACTTCCCAGAACCACTCGGAACCGGCTCTCTTATCCATCTGGAAATTCTTGATAAACTCCCACTCAGCAAGCGCTGCATCCTTGTATTCCAGGTGCTCCGGCTGTTTTTCATAGCCGTTTAAGAATCCAATTACAGTCTCCGCCTGTACCCACCAGATGCGGTGTGTATTTACCACGCCCTTATCGCACTCGTTTGCAAGGGAATGTCCGTTAAATGCAACGTGATAAATCTGTGCGGTCAGCGCCTCGGTAATCGGGGACATTTTCTCTGCATATGCTTCTTCTCCAAGGATTTCCACACCACGGTCAATTAACCATGCCGTCTCAATGTCGTGTCCATAGGAATGAAGGTCAATAATACTGTTGTAGTTCTTATCAAAAAATACTTCTTGTCTCTGTTTCTTCGGATTGTATACTTTTTCTGCAAACACATCTAAAATCCAGCAGAGCTTCTCTTTTACTGCGGCGTCTTTTGACACGCGGTAGAGTTCCGTATAGGCTTCATACACATGTAGCAGGGTGTTCATCGTCTTGTCCGCAAGCACACCGTTTTCCGAAAGTTTCTCATTTGATTCCGGTTTAAAATCTCTTGTAAACGCCTCTAAATAACCAACTTCATCCCGGCAGCGCTCCTCAATCAGATGAAACAGGTCAAATGCCAGTTTTAATGCTTCTTCATCGCCGGATGCCTCATAATAAGATGAAAGTGCATAGATACAAAATGCCTGATTATAGGTATGTTTGGTTGTATCAAGCGGTGTTCCGTCGTACTGTAAGGACCAGTAAATTCCCCCGTATTCTTTGTCCAGACAGTGCTCCTTTAAAAATTCATAACCGTGCTTTGCCTGTGCAAGTAACTGCTCTTCCTTTAATAATGTGTAAGCATTGGCAAAAAACCAGGTGATGCGGCTGTTTAAGATACATCCTTTTTCCGCCTTCTCATCCACTGCAAGGTCATATCCCATATAACCGTAGTAGCCGCCGTAAGTCCTGTCGGTCAGCTTCTCCCAGAACGGAATAATCGTCCCTCTCAAGTGTTCCTCTGCTTCTTTTTTCATAATTTGTAATGCGTCCATCCACCCATTCTCCTATCAACCACTTTTTGTTACTTAAATTTCCACTTAATTTAATTAGTTAATTTAATTATAGTGATTTTATTTGTTAATTCATCACTTTTTTTTGCATTTTATCTTGTTTTTGTGCATTTTTCTCATTTTCCATATTGTGCACAATTTTTGGACGGATTTTTTTGCACAATTACCTTTTCCCATGATAATGGGCTGTCACAGGAAACGTTCCTGCAACAGCCCACCCCTTTAGCGTCTTCCGATTTCTGTATCCGAACCGTTGACCACACTGTGTTCTTTTATATAGTCGATGACCTCATCCAATTCCGTAAATGCAAGTCCCACATAGCTGTCCGCCGCGCCGTAATAAATAGCAATTTTTCCGGTCTCTGAATCATGGATGGTCGCACACGGGAAGCATACATTCGGCACAAATCCGCGCTCCTCATACCATTTTTCCGGTGTCAGAAGGAAGTTTTCACATCTGTATTTTACGATGGACGGATTGTCGATATCAAGGATTGCGCCTCCGATGGAATAGACATATCCGTTACAGGTTCCGCTCACGCCATGGTAAAACAAGAGCCATCCTTCCGAGGTTTCAATCGGTGCGGCACCTCCTCCTATCTTTAAGGACTCCCACCATTCGTTTCCTTTACCCATCACATGACGGTGTTTTCCCCAGTACACCAGATCCGGACTTTCACTGATAAAAATATCGCCAAACGGTGTATGTCCGGAATCGGACGGACGGCTTAATAACATAAAGTTTCCGTTTATTTTCCGTGGGAAAAGGACTGCATTCCGGTTAAACGGAAGAAATGGATTTTCCACTCTTGTAAATGTCTTAAAGTCCGTTGTCTTTGCCATTCCGATTGCAGCCCCGTAAAAGTCCTGACACCAGATAATATAATAGGTATCTTCCACTTTCACAAGACGCGGGTCATAGGCATATACCGGCATAAACGGATTTCCCTGTTCATCTGTAAAAGTAATTTTCTCCGTTTCAAATTTCCAGTGAATCGCATCTTTACTTCTTCCAAGATAGATATAAGGGATTCCGTTCGTCTGTTCCCCCCGGAACACTCCGATAAATCCATCTTCATACGGCATTACCGCACTGTTAAAGATTCTTGCGACTCCTTCTACCGGATTTCTTCCGATAATCGGATTTTCATCGTACCGCCATACCGGGGCCCCGGTCAGATTTGCCGGACGCTCCTGCCACGGAACATTTGCCACCTTCGGGCTTATCATTTTATACTTGCTCATCGTTTAAACTCCTTGTCTTTGTTATCCTTTGACCGCTCCTGCAGTAATACCGCTGTAGATTTGTTTCTGACACAATAAGAACACAAGCAATGCAGGTAAAAGCGAGATAATAACGCCTGCACAGATTAAGTTATACTGGCTTCCCAAAGGTCCGGTAAAGGTATAAAGGGAAATTGCCACCGTTTTTAAATTCGGTTTTGTCAGATACAGGCTTGCTGCATAATATTCGTTGTATACGCTGACACCTTTTAAAATGCAGGCGGTGACAACCGCAGGTTTTAACAGTGGCAGCATAATGTTCCAGTAAATTTTCCAGTAGGAAGCTCCGTCAATAATCGCCGATTCGTCAAGCGATGTCGGAATGTTTTCCATAAACTGGATAAAGATGTAGATAGAAATAACATCGGTTCCCATCATCATGATAATGTAGCCATACAGATGATTAATAAAATCCAGGTTTCTCATAATCTGGTAGACCGTTACCTGCATTGCAACACCCGGAAGGAGGGAGGCGAACAAAAACAGGTTGCGAATCAGTCCATTTCCCGGAAAATGGAACCGGTTTAACACATATGCAAGCTGTGTTCCGATAATCACGGAACCGATTAACACGCAGAGCATGACAACGAGGGAATTTAAAAATGCTCTTCCCATGTTGGCACGTTGAAATGCCTCCACAAAGTTGCTGAAATTGAACCAGTTCTGCGGTAACGTCATGACGTTTGTGCTTCTGTACTCTGCTTCCGTCTTAAAGGCGGTAATCACGCAGGAGATAATCGGGACAACTGCCACAAAGGAAAAGAAAATCAGTGAAAAGTATTTTACAACCGCCCATACTATCTGCCCGACGGAATAATGTTTTTTTCTCGTTTTCATCTGGCTTTTCTCCTTTCTCCTCTGCGCAGTTCTCTCTGTATCTGTTTTCTGTGCCTGCGTTCCTCTTTGGTTACAATCTCATCCTGTTCATCCGCATTCCGGTAGATATACTTGAAAAACAGTTTTTGCAGGATGGTGCACGCAAAGATGATTAAAAGCAGTACCACGGACATTGCACAGGCAAGGCCGACCTTCTGGTTCGTGTGTGCAATCCGGTTCATGTTAATAAAGTATGTTGCTGTTCCGTTTGCACCGTCTGTGATAACATACGGCTGTTCAAATGCACTGAGCGCTCCCGTGATGGATAAGATAACGTTGAGCGTCACAATCGTTTTAATGCTTGGCAGTATGATATGCAAAAACTGCTGGAACTTATTGGCTCCGTCTAACTCTGCTGCCTCGTACATCTCTGCGTCTACAGACATAATTGCTCCGATAAACAAAACCATATTCTGTCCAAAATAGCGCCAGACGGAGGTTGCGACTAACGACCAGTTGTTGATTTTCTGATCCTTTAACCAGTACGGAAGGTTATTCACATCAAACCCGCACCAGCCTAAGATGGTATCGAACACGAATCCTCTGGTATAAAAATATTTAAAGATAAATCCGATTGCGATACCGCTAATCAGGTAAGGGAAAAACATACATCCCTTGAACAGATTTTCTCCCTTTGTCTTAAAGCTCAAAATGGTGGCAAGATAAAGCGCCAGTGCAAGCTGAATGACTGAGCCTGCCATGTAGTAAAGGCTTAACTTTAAGGATGCAAAAATTTCTTTGTCCTGAAAAACTTCCACATAGTTTTTAAATCCTACAAACACCCGTTTATCGACAGGTGTCGTGTACTTCATCTTGTAAAAGCTGAATTTTACCATTTCTCCAAACGGGAGATAGGTGAACACGAACAACAACGTCAGTGGAATCACCATAAATGCAATGATAATCAGGGTCTGCTGTCCTTTTCTCCCTCTTGCCCATTTCAAAATACTTTTCTTTTCTGATGTCGCTGTCATACACTCTCCATCCTTTTTTACCGCGCTCTTACATTTTTATTCCTCTGTAGTAACGCCGTTATCTTCCTGTGCCTCGGTCCATGCACTGTTCCACTCGTCCATTACCTCATCAAAGGTTTCATCTCCATTTGCTGCATGCTCAATGAGCTGCTGTACTTTTAACTTACCACCTGCATTTACCATCAGTCCGGAATCAGAGTTTAAGTTATTTAAGAGATCTTCCTCTCCCTCTGCTGCGGCTTCATCCACTACAAACGTTACGTTTCCGAATTCTGCATAAGCATCCGGATATTTGTCATCGTCCTGTGCTACCGGAATACCACCCTCGTTATAAGAGAAACCGGATTTCTCGGTCATCCATTTTACGAATACCATAGCTGCTGCCTGGTTTGTCGGGTCTGCGTTCACATTGATACCGTAACTGTAATCAGCACCGGAAGATGCGTACTGCTGTCCATCCACTGTGATTGGGAATGGCATATAACCAACATCTTCCCCATGGGAATCTGCTGCTACCATCTGGGAATATGCCCAGGAACCAAGTACCATTGCTCCGATTTCGCCACGGTTAATCATTCCCTTGGAATCTTCCCAGGAAGTTGTAGAATAATCATCCTCGGTCAGTCCCTCTGCAACTGCATCGTAAAGAATTTTGTACAGTGCGTATGGATGTGTATCGTCTCCATAGTCACGGAATGGATTCTTTGTGTGAAGAAGTTTCTGGTTCATATAAGTTGCATCACCGGTTGTGGTTCCTGCAATCTGTCCGTCCCACTGTTCCATCGGCCAGCCATCTGCATAGTTGGTATAAAGCGGAATGATGGAGGAGTCATACTCTTTAATTGCCTTTAATGCTGCAATAAACTCGTCCGGTGTCTTTGGTGTCTCTGTAACACCAGCCTCTTCAAATACACGCTTGTTGTATACAACACCCTGTGCATTTCCGGTAGACGGAACACCGTATACCTGATTGTTGTATACCCAGGTGTTTGCAAAGCGGATTTCTTTGTCCATCTCATCAAGTGTTCCATATGGAAGGAAATATTCTTCCAGGTCTGCCTTATCGACTGCCGGAATCATCATGATATCTCCCCAGTTTCCTCCCTGTAACCGAAGCATTGCATCATCGGAATAGGTCGTAGAAACCTCAAGGTCTACGGTAATATTCGGATACATCTCGTTGAATGCTGCGATGTATTTATTCCAGGAAGTTCCCGGATAAGAATCCTCTGCCATATCTGTTCTCTGGTTAAACACATGAATGGTTGTTGTGATATCTGTATAGCTTTCTCCGAGAACGATGTCTGCGTAGGATAAAGTTGTGTCCGCATCCGTTGTGTCCGCATTCGCATCTGCATTTCCTGCTCCTGCCTCTGTTGCAGCCTGATTATTATCTGCGTTGTTTGCATTCGTTCCTGCTGCATTGTTGTTTCCACAGGCTGCTGCCCCAAACAGCATCATGGATGCCATTGCCAATGCAATTACCCTTTTCTTTTTCATAGTAATTTTTCCTCCTTAAAAAGGTTAATTTAACTTATTTACAAGTTAATTTAAGTATACATTTATTTACGTTTTAGTCATTATTCTTTATTGCGCTTTATCATTATTTTGTGCGTTTCATTCTATTTTTTATGTTTTTACCAGTTTTTAGTTTGTGTTTTTGTTTATTTTGCAGTTAATATTAGTTAATTTATTTGTCTTAATTAAATTAATTTAGTTTTTAAATAAAGGAAAATCAAAGAGATTTTAATAGAATTTAAGATGATTTAAGAAAAATTATTGGAGTATCGCAATTCCATTGGGGAAATCTGCGACATTGTCGTTGAGGATATGATTCGACGGGCAAACGGGCTGCAGGGGTAGGCGTAAATTTCACGCCCCGCTTCATCATACCTATCACCTGCAAATTCCGCTCTACATACTCTTTTGTTATCGGAAACATATCCTGTATTAAAAATACACTCTCCCGGCTATCATCCAATAGATTTCCGTTATGGGTCTGGCATATCCTCAAAAAATTTATCCTTAATGATATAAAATCCTGTAAAGAAAAAGGGGCTGTAAAAAACTCCCCTAACAGAAAAATCGGCTAGCGTAAAATTTTACTCGGATAATGAAAATTAAAATTAGAGAACACCTAACTTTGTGATAAAGTATTTAAGGATTGAGATAAGTTCCTTCTGCATATCTCTTGCCCAGTAAGATGCTACCAGGTCACCGATGGCTTTCATCGGGTCAGCGCCTACCAGTGCCGCGGAAAGGTTACTTGCTCCCCACATATTCTGTCTGTAGATTTCTTTTCACCTTTGCACATTCTGCCGAGAATAGGTGTCATGCTCCGATGTTCTGTGATTTCGATTTTTCCGGTAAACCGTGCAAGCGGAAGGCGTCTGCCCGCTGTAATCATATTTAGTGATGCGTTTTGGATGTCCAAGGTTTTTATAAGTGTTATCATCCTATTACCCTCTTTCAGTAATTTTTAATCCATTTTTTCCAATTCCTCTTTTGTCAAAGGAATATCTCTTTTTTCTCTTACTGCCCTTTGATGCAGACGCACAAATTTCATCAGTGTTTCATGCGCTTCTCTTTCTTCCTCTTCCGTCAATTCGATTTCCCCTGTCACAACAAATTTCGGGATATCTGCTTTTATCATTTTTTTCTTTTCGTCATCCGTAAGTCCTTTGTAAATATCTTCGTATGCCATTTAAATCTCCTTAAGCAAAATATTCCACTTACCATCAACAAACATTTTCCACAAAAGGTGCGAACTCAACATGAGCTTTCCACGCCAGAAGTTATTTTTGAAATGGTAAAAGGAACAAATATCGAGTTGCCTACTCTACTTGCTATGTGGCTATCGTTCACCGCGTCTGAAATTATCGGCTTAAGAAAATCAACGTCTATCTCATCTGACGGAAAATATATAACCGTGAAAGATGTTATCGTGACGAATGAACACGGAAAACAAGTCGTAAAAAATAAGGGCAAGCAGCCAACCAGAAACCGAACTTTCCGAATACCTGATTATATAAAAAAACTGATTGACCAAGTAGAAACTGACCAGCTCGTTCCTATAACCGTTCCGACACTCTCCAAGCGATGGGCACGCCTTGTAGCACGCTCTGGCATACCTAAAATGACCTTTCATGATTTAAGACACGTTAATGCCTCAGTAATGGCTTTACTAATGATACCGGACAAGTATGCGCAAGATAGAGGTGGTTGGAAATCAGACCATATTATGAAATCCGTTTATCAGCAAACCTTTTCCAGTGAACGTGAATTAGTAGACCAGCAAATTGATGATTATATGTCTAAAAAACTACTCGGAAATCCATCAGAGGACAGAAATGAAAAAAAATATAAATGTTGGTTAGAATTATTCGACCTAAAAGATTCACCAGAAAACAAAAAATATTTATAGACTTCTGTGAAGAAAACAACATAAAAGTCTAATATTCCGTGGAATACTTTCCCCATTTCGTGTACTTTTTCAGTATAAATACACCAAATCCGCAAAAACACAGTAACCAAAAACCCCAGTAAATTCAACCTTTCTCGAATTTACTGGGGTTTCTCTTATAAGCTGATAACGGGAATCGAACCCGTGACCTCCGCCTTACCAAGGCGACGCTCTACCGACTGAGCCATATCAGCATTATGTGAACCGTACCGGCTCAACACTTGTACAAGTATATATCACGAATCCAAATTTGTCAATAAGAATTTCAAAAAAATTTAACTTTTTATAAGGGCTTTTACAATGTAAATGCAACACCCTCTTTCACTTCCTTTGAAAAACCAGAGGTGTTGCATTTACTTTGGCAGTTCTTCGCCATTTTATTCCAAAAGCCGGTTCATATACGCAAATGCCTTTGACTGATACAACACCAAAAGAAGGACTGCTGCAATCGCACTTCCTCCGACCGTGCTCACAGTAAATGGTATGACATATGTAAATAATGCTGCCTGTGCATTTCCAAGCAGAAACTTTGCCACCGGAAAGCAAAGCATGCCGCCGATAACTC
>ULWY01086227.1_pt1 | contig 11804 bp, 6 predicted proteins | sample 1960761 | NCBI WGS metagenome assembly ULWY01 (sample SAMEA4835824, study PRJEB28245) | human gut metagenome | biome: gut microbiome; material: fecal sample | place: Denmark | collected 2008
ATTGCCCGATAAAGTGGTTGATATTGCCTAAATACTCCAGCGATTCATCCTCGCCGAAGCGGTCTGCCAGACCTGCCAGAAAGTTTTGCGTGCTGTTGCTGTCGGATAAATTTTCCAGAGCAATGCGCATCTGCTCTTTTCCTGCCAAATCCTGCCAGCTGCAGATATTGGCCTGACCGACAGTACGGGCGTACTGCTGGTTGACCAGAAAAACTATCGGATCATAGAAAATACCGTACCAGCATAAATCCGCATCACGGAACTTCTGCGGCAGTCTGTCGCCATCGGCAAAGGCCACAGGCTTCAGGCTTCCCTGACGCTTCAGGCCGGCAAGCGTGCGCTGCTCGGCCAGCACAACGTCCGGCAGTTCCCCGCCGGGCTTCAGCTCGTAAACAGCCTTCAGCTGCAGCTTATCCTTCTGCTCCTTGTTGAAGGCATCCACCAGATTTTCAGTAAATTTATTATCAAGCTCGGAATACAGGATAATGGTTTTTGCCCCTGCGTTCTGAACAGGAGCAGGCTGCTCACCGCAGCCTCCCGTCAGTATTCCGGCCAATATCAGCACTAAAAAGATACAACGGATCATCTCATCCCTCCGTTACTATCTGCGGCGCTTATCCTCACGCCTTTTTCCACCGGTACTGCCTGAAGCGGTACTGCGCGTTGCCTTGCGCGCTCCACTGCCGGCAGCACTGCGGTTTGCATTACGCTTCGGTCCGCGAAATGCATCACGCTTCGCGCCACGCGCTCCGCCGCGCTGCTCCTGCTCCGTATGCAGCAGGCATTTAGGTCCGCTGCCCACAAGGTCCATACGGCCTGCCTTCTGCAGCGCCTCCAGCACCAGCTTGCGGTTACGCGGAGCACGGTACTGCATCAGCGCACGCTGCATTGCTTTATCATGCGGATTGCGGGCCACAAATACGGGTTCACCGCTTTCCGGGTCGATGCCGGAATAATACATCGCCGTCGCCGCACTGCCGGGAGTAGGAATGAAGTCCTGCACCTGCTCCGGATTGTGCTTGATATCACGCAAAAACTCTGCCAGCTCAATAGCATTGTTCAGCGTGCAGCCCGGATGGCTGGAAATAAAATACGGCACCAGATATTGCGGCAGCCCGATTTCTTTATTTTTTTGCGCATAAAGGCGCATAAACTTCAGATAAACTTCCTTGCCGGGCTTGCCCATACGCGCCAGAACCTGGGGTGCGATATGCTCGGGCGCCACCTTCAGCAGACCGCTGATGTGATAGCGGCACAGCTCATCCAGGAAATCCTGCTTTTTATCCGCCAGCATATAATCATAACGGATACCGCTGCGGATAAACACCTTCTTGACGCCCGGTAAAGCGCGCAGCTTGCGCAAAAGCGCTATATAATCGCTGTGGTCGGCATCAATATTGGGGCACGGCTTGGGAAACAGGCACTGTCTGTCCTTGCACACGCCGTATTTCAGCTGCTTGGCACAAGAAGGATGGCGGAAGTTGGCCGTAGGGCCACCAACGTCATGGATATAGCCCTTGAAGCCGTCCAGCTGTGTCAGAATTTTAGCTTCGCGCAGAATAGATTCATGGCTGCGAGCCTGAATGATGCGTCCCTGATGCGCATGAATAGCGCAGAAGGAACAGCTGCCGAAGCAGCCTCTGCTGCTGACAAGGCTGAACTGCACCTCTTCGAGCGCCGCAACGCCTCCCTTGGCATCATAGCTCGGATGCCACTTACGCATATAAGGCAAATCGTAGATAGCGTCCATCTCCTCCATCGTCAGCGGGAAGATGTTCGGATTCTGTACGATATATTTCTTCTGTCCCTTTTGGACTACGATTTTGCCATAAAACGGGTCCTGCTCCTTGCTCTGCAGCTTGAAGGCTCTGGCAAATTCCTTGCGGTCGTCCTTGATAGCCTTCCAGTCGGGAAGCTCCACATATTCCTCATCAGGCAAAGTGTCGGACATATACGCCGTACCGCGGATGTAATGCATATCCTCGGCGCTGGCACCGCCTGCCAGATAGTCGGCAATTTCCACTACCTGCTTTTCGCCCATGCCGTAAATCAAAAGGTCCGCGCCGCTGGCCTCCAGAATAGAGGGCATCAGCTTGTTTTCCCAGTAATCGAAATGCACAAAACGGCGCAGGCTGGCTTCAATGCCGCCGATTATTACAGGCATATCCGGCCACAGCTTTTTGACGAGCTGCGCATAAACGGCCGTAGCATGGTCGGGACGCTGTCCCACCGCGCCGCCTGCGGTATACTTGTCGACAGCACGCTCATTCTTGGCTGCCGTATAACGGCACAGCATGGAGTCAAGGTTGCCGCCGGAAATAAGCACGCCCAGTCGCGGCTTGCCCAGCTCTGCCAGATATTCTGCTTTATCCCAACGCGGCTGGCACAGCATAGCTACCTTGTAGCCCTGCGCTTCCAATACACGGCAGATTACTGCCGGACCGAAGGAAGGATGGTCTACATAAGCATCGCCGCTGATAAACAGAAAGTCAATCTGCTCCCAGCCACGCTCGGCAATTTCTTGAGCGGAAATCGGTAAAAACTGTTTCATTAAAAACTCCTGAACAAATTATTATTTCTTCTTATCGGTCTTCGCTTCGCCGGCAGCCTGCGGCTGCTGCGGCTCAGCCGGCTTAACCTCAGCCTGCGGCTTCGGTTCTTCTGCCTTCGGCGCAGGTGCGGCTGCAGCGGGCTGCGGCGCTTCCTCTACTGCGGCAGCAGGTGCGGCCTTGGCTTCGGGTTCGGACTGCGGTGCAGCCTCCTCTGCTTTAGCTGCGGCTGCAGGCTGTGCGGGAGCGTTGCGCAGATAGGTCTTGACGGCCACGCCATGCTCGCCCTTCAGGTCAACAGCCTCGCCGTTCACCTTGATGCGTACAACGCCGATATTGCCATATTTGACAATCAGCTTATCCTTAGCCTCAAAATGCTTGCTTTCCTTAGCATGCAGAATGCCGGCAAAAAGCTCCTTGCCGTCGGCACTTGCCTCCAGCCAGCAGTCACCCTCGGCCTCCAGGTCAACGGTAACCTTGTCCAGCACTGCAGGTACTTTAGCTTCAGGCTTAACCTGTTCGGTCTGCTTGGCCTCTTCCTTAGGCATATTTTTAAAATAATCAATCGTAGCGGGAATAGCAAAATAGCCTGCCGTGAGCACCGCTACCGCTGCTAAGCCTGCCAGGCACTGCTTCATCGGCAGCTTCGGCAAACCCGGCATTTCAAAACGGCCTGTACCGCTACCGATATCACGCTTATCCTTCAGCTGGATGTTGAGACGGACCTTTTCCACCTCGCGGATACCTTGGCTGCGTACAGCCTCTGCCGCCATACCGGCAGCACTTGCTTTATATTCATTAACAAGCTCCGGACCGTTCAGTCCCAGATAATTGCCGTAGTTGCGGATTATTCCCTTCAGGAAAACCTCGCCCGGAGTCTTGTCATATTCATCATTTTCTACAGCCTGCAGATAACGGCTGCGGATACTGGTAGCCTTTTCGGCATCAGCAAGAGAGATACCCTTGGCCAGTCTTGCTTCTTTCAAAATTGCGCCGACAGTCTTTTCCTTATCATCCATTTCGCCTGCACCTCCGCTTATTCACGGCGCAGGAAGCGTTCCTCTGCTTCCTTACGCGACATTATAACCTCTCGTGGCTTGCTGCCTACAGATTGACCGACAATGCCCAGCTCCTCCATGGTATCTACCAGACGCGCCGCACGCGTATAGCCTATGCGGAAGCGTCGCTGCAGCATGGAGCTTGATGCCTGCCCCATGTCCAGCACAAGGCTCAGGGCATCCTCAAAAAGCTCATCCTCTGCAGGCGCATTGGAGCCTGCATCCTCGGCATTATGGCCTTTATTATCACATTCCAGCTCCTGCTCTGTTACCTCTTCACTGTAATTTACAGGAATGGACTGCTTAATAATGAAATCTACTATTTTATTCAGCTCATCATCGCTGACGAAGGCACCCTGCACACGCACGGGCTTGTTGTAGCCCATGGGGTAAAAGAGCATATCGCCCTTGCCCAGCAGCTTTTCGGCACCGCCCATATCAATAATGGTGCGCGAATCTGTCTGCGAAGATACGGCGAAAGCAATACGTGAAGGAATATTCGCCTTGACGATGCCTGTAATAACATCTACGGACGGGCGCTGGGTTGCCAGAATCAGATGGATACCGGCAGCGCGGGCCTTCTGTGCCAGACGCAGGATGGCATCCTCCACATCAACCTTGGCTACCATCATCAGGTCGGATAACTCGTCGATGATGATTACGATATAGGGCATCTTTTCGGCGGCCTGTGCGTTATATGTTTTGATGTCACGCACACGGCTGTCGGCAAACGCCTTATAACGGCGCTCCATTTCCGCTACCGCCCAGTGCAGCGCGCTGGCTGCCTTTTTCGGCTCGGTGACAACAGGTGTCAGCAGATGCGGAATACCGTTGTAATTAGACAATTCTACGACCTTAGGGTCGACAAGAATCAGTTTAACCTCGTCCGGGGTAGCACGGTACAAAAGACCGGCGATAATCGTATTGATGCACACCGATTTACCGGAGCCTGTGGAGCCTGCTACCAGAAGGTGGGGCATTTTCGCAAGGTCGGCGGAAATAATATCACCGCTGATATCCTTGCCCAGACCGATGCACAGATGCTCCTTGGCATTACGCACACAGCCTGCCTCCACAACCTCACGGAAGCACACGGGATCGTTCTTTGTATTCGGCGCTTCGATACCGATGGCAGATTTGCCGGGAATCGGCGCCTCGATACGCACACCGGGCGCAGCCAGACGCAGGGCAATATCATCAGCAAGGTTCACCACCGAGCTTACCTTCACACCGGCCGCAGGCTCCAGCTCAAAGCGGGTAACCGACGGTCCACGCGTTACGGCAACAACTCTGGCGCGCACCTTGAAGTCTGCCAAAGTCTGCTCCAGCACCGCACATTGGTCCATGATGTCCTTCTGATAGGTGGACGGGTCACTGGCCTTCGGCGTATCAAGAAGCTCCAGCGGGGGCAGCTGATAGCTGCTCGCGGCCTGCGCTTCAGGCTCATATGCTGCTGCGGTCTGCGGAGCAAGTGCCGCTGCGGCAATTTTATCTGCGCTGTCAAAAATCGTTACGGCCGGCTTCTCCGGTTCAGGCTCAGGCTGCGGCTCTGCCTTGGCCGGCGCTGCAAACGCTGCCGCCTGCTCCTCGCGATAGGTATTGCGGATTACGGAAGCAGGACGCTCCGGCTCAGGCTCAGGCTCAGGCTCAGCAGCCGGCGGCTCCGCATCATCCAGAAAGCGGCTGTCCGGCTCGTAATCATCATCATAATTGATAATCGGTCTTACAATGACCTCGGGTTTGAACTCCTCCCATTCGGGCAGCTGCACCGGGTCACGCTCTATTTCCTCTTTTAAAGGTGATTTTTCGTAAACGCTCTTGTTTTTGGTAAAGCCTAAAATGCTTCTGAAGGCACTTTTCTTCTGCACGCCCTCGTTGAAGGCATCAAACTCGGGGCTGGTATAGTTGCTGATAACGTTATCCGCGGGAGCGGTATGCTGTTGAGGCGCGGCACTCTTGCGTTTGAACACAGCTCTTACCGCAGGCTCGGGACGCACGCGCTCCTCCCTCACCTTGTCGTCGGGGCGCACCAACGTAATCTCGTCGGAGGTCAGATAATCCTGCCACAGCTCCCACCATTTGCGCAGCGGCAGCACCAAGCCAAGCAGCCACAGCCAGCCTAAGGCCAGAATGACGTAAATCGTCACATCCCCGGCAAAGGAACGCAGCAGCTTCAGCAGCAAACCGCCGACTAAACCGCCGCCCTCCGCTATCAGCGAGGGCTCCAGCTCAGAGCCAACAGGCACAAAAACATGATGAGCTGTGCCTGTAAGGCACAGCGTCACCAAAGTAAAAATTAATGTTCTCTTGTTAAAAACACCAAATTGTCCTCTAAGCAGCTGCCAGGACGCAGCAAAGAAAGCCAAAGGCAGCAAAAAGACACCCTTCCCCAGCAGATTCTGCTCCACCAGATAAGCAAAATGCATCACATCGTCCTCAGCCGTCATAAGAAGAGCGGCTGCAAACAGCAGACCCATAAGCAGGCAGACAACGCCGACAGGGCGCGAGTAGCTTCTATTCTGTTGCTTCCTTCTTCTTTCCTTGCGCAAGATAAGACAACTCCTAAAATCGCAGCTGCCGGCAGTCATCCTTTATCAGCTGACTGCTGACAACCGCTCACCAAAAACTATTCACTAATCACTAGTCACTGAAAACTATCAAATCTCCATGATAATCGGCAGAATCATCGGACGGCGGCGGGTTCTTTCGAACAGGAAGCGTCCCAGAGAATCACGGACCGTGGACTTGATTGCCGACCATTCGGAAACATTGTTTTCCTCGCAGCGGTCTAATGCAGCCTGCACCTTGTCGCGTGCTTCATCCATCAGGTCCTCGGCCTCGCGTACATAAACAAAGCCGCGGGAAACGATATCCGGACCGGAAACTACATGGCAGGATTCCTTGTCGATGGTTACAACAACAATCATGATACCGTCCTGAGAGAGCTGACGGCGGTCGCGCAGTACAATGTTGCCTACGTCGCCAACACCCAGGCCGTCAACCAGCACCTTGCCTGCAGGCACCTTGCCGTTAATGGTAATGCTGCTCTTGGTCAGCTCGATAACGCTGCCGTTTTCACCGATAACAATATGGTCCGCCGGCATGCCAAGGGATTTTGCCAGATTAGCATGCTTAACCAGGTGACGGTATTCACCATGCACAGGCATGAAGAAACGCGGACGCACCAGATTGTGCATCATCTTGATTTCCTCCTGGCTGGCGTGGCCGGAAACGTGGACGCCGTTGCTCTTTTCATAAATAACGTCCGCACCCAGCTTGTACAGATGGTCGATAGTACGGGAAACAAGCTTTTCGTTGCCCGGAATCGGTGTAGCAGAAATAATTACTGTATCACCGGGCATAATATCAACCTTTTTATGGTCATTCATAGCCATACGGGTGAGCGCGCTCATCGGCTCGCCCTGACTGCCAGTGGTGATAATAACAACCTTTTCCGGCGTATAGTTATGAGTTTCATCAATATCAATCAAAACGCCCTCGGGAACCTTTAAGTAACCCAGCTCCTTAGCGATATTAACAACATTCACCATGCTGCGGCCGATAACTGCTACCTTACGGTCATACTTCACAGCAGTATCAATAACCTGCTGGATACGATGTACGTTAGAGGAGAAGGTTGCTACGATAATACGATGCTTGGCATAGCGGAACTCCTCATCAAAGGTCTGGCCAACCATTTTTTCGCTGGGAGTGAAGCCCGGGCGCTCGGCGTTGGTGCTGTCTGCCAGCAGGCACAGTACACCGCGGTCGCCGTATTCAGCAAATTTATTGAATTCCATAACCTGTCCGTCAACAGGAGTGTGGTCAATTTTGAAGTCACCGGTGTGGATAATAACACCGATAGGAGTAGTAATCGCGATAGCAACAGCGTCGGGAATGCTGTGGTTTACGCGGATGAAATCGAGCTTAAAGGCACCGGCGTTAATCTTGTCACCGGGTTTTACTACGTGCAGGTTTTCGTTGCCTACACCGTTTTCCTTCAAGCGGCCTTGTAAAATACCCAGAGTAAGTGCGGTACCATAAACGGGACAATCAATTTGTTTCATAACATAGGGCAGCGCACCGATATGGTCCTCGTGACCATGTGTCAGAAAGATACCCTTAATTTTATCTTTATTCTCAACCAAATATGTAATATCGGGAATAACCAAGTCAATGCCAAGCATATCGTCTTCAGGGAACATCAGGCCTGCATCAATCAGGATCATGTCGTCCCCGTAACGGAATACCGTCATATTTTTACCAATTTCGCCCAAACCACCCAGCGGGATAATCTGGACCTTATGTTGAAATTTACCCAAAAAAAATACACCTCCATTTTTTATTTTACATTCTTCCGTACAAATGTAGAAATTGAATTTGATACTGTGTCCGCACACATACTCTCTACTTTATTATACACTAAATATGGGCTATTGACAAATAGTGATACATATTTTTTATGAAAAGTTTGTTGCCAAACGGATGATTTTTTGGCAGAGGAATAGCGCATGCAAAAAAGGCTTTACGCCTTTTTTATCTTCTGAGATTTGCAGTTTTCAAGGAATTAAGCTGATTTTCGGTGTGGTAAGTTTAAGTAAATAAGATTGTTCCTTTCGTTTTTTCGCATCAACTAAATCCCTATACTCATCACGAATTAAAGCATAACTTAATATGTTTTCTATAAATTTAACTATTTCAGCATCATTCATACAAAGCAATCTATTATTATTAATTGTTCCAAGATCAATTTTACCATTCTTCAAAAGAAATGGTGCTTTCTTCGTTAAGAACTCTTTAAATTCACTAATCTTGCACGCGCCCCATTTACCACAGGTTAAATTTCCTTTATGTATAAAATGAAAAGCGTTACCAATTTTTCCTACCTTCTTTAGAGAATACTGTAGGGAATTATGATTCTTCCCCTTACTATCTGATGATACAGTTAATATATTATGATCTTTAGACTCAGAACCATAATCGAATATCGATATATTCATAAAAAATTCTTGTCCATTTTTTCTAACTTTAAACGATCTGTAATATCCAACATATTTACCCCCAGAAGAATTACCTACTTTTAGATATCTTACACCATAGTCCTCTACTAATTCAAAATAACGATATTTACCTTTAGGCATTTCATTTTTATCTAGTATCAAGCAATCATACAAGTTAGTTAGAAACGTCAAATGATCCGGATTTGTTTTTTCACCTAAAATCGAACGCTCATTAATCAGATTATATTTATTGGCTTCTAACTCCTCAAACTTAAACCTTTCCGGGGTTTTATAATAATCATCAAATTCTACATCTTTGTCAATCATTTTCTGATATTCAGGTAGTTTCTTTAATAGGTTTTTATATCCATCCCTATTATCATACAACCAACAGCAAGAATAAACTCCATTCACTACTACAACATAGTCAACTAATAAATCATCAGCGTAACCGAATACTTGCTCTTTTACATCTTCTGTCATTATATCAACATCTGGAGCCTTGCATTCTATAACCCCCAAAGCATACCAGTATCCATCATTAGGTTCATAATACCAAACAACAATATCCGCTCTATTCTTGCTGTCAATACCGGCTTTAGACAATAAATATTCGACACTAATTGCCTGCTTCGGCACTCTCAATACTTTCATAAGATATTGCAATATTTTCTGCCTTACTTCTTCTGGAGTTGCTGGGACATACTTTTCTCTAATTGGATCTAAATAATGTAAACTCCCAGCATGCATAACTTTTCTAGGTGTATTTATATTCTTTAAAGCTCTCTTAAATTCCTGAGCATCCATTTTGTGTCAACCTCCATTTAATGATTTATTTCATATCACTTATTTTCTTACGTGTATTTTATCATACTAAATCGCTAAATTAAAGCGTGTTGTACCGAATAAAATAACCCCCTCTATAGGCAGAAGAGAAACAAAAGCTGATAGATACTTCGCAACCTTAATATACAAGTATTGATGCATTAAATACAATGGTTCAAATGTCAAGACCACTTTGAAAAATGATTACATACAAAAAGTCCTGCGCAGCATCTGAAATGCACGCAGGACTATGAAACTTTCTATGAAATTTTCGGCTTACAGGTCTTCTCCGTCTTGCTGAATCGCACCCTTAACCTTGTTCATGCGCTGCCATACATAGGCAACAGCAACGAGCGCAACACCGATACCGTCGGTAAATACGCCGGGGATAATCATGCAGATACCGCCAACGAGGAACAGAATACGCTGCGGAATGTTCAGCAGATTGTTGCAGAAACCAATCATCGCCATGGAAGCACCCCACATACCAACAATCGCGGTGAAGGCGCTATAGCAGATGGTGAACGGAGTTGCGTTGATCATCAGCAGCTCAGGTGCCAGCACAAAGATGTACGGTACGATGAACGCAGCAATCGCCAGCTTAGCAGCGATAACGCCAGTACGCATCGGGTTAGCACCGGCAATACCTGCGCCGGCATAAGCAGCCAAGGCAACAGGCGGTGTAACGTCGGCAACGATACCGAAGTAGAACGCGAACATGTGCGCTGCCAGCACCGGTACATTCATCTGCACCAGAGCAGGCGCTGCAATGGTAGAGGTAATTACATAGTTGGCCGTTGTCGGAACGCCCATGCCAAGAATCAGAGAAGTGATCATGGTGAAGAACATTGCCGGCAGCAGATTACCGCCTGCCAAGTCCAGCAGAGCAGTTGCAATCTTCAGGCCAACGCCGGTTTTGGTAACAACGCCGATGATGATACCTGCGGTTGCACAGGCAATCAGTACGCCAAGCACACCCTTGGAGCCGTCAATCAAACCTTGGACGATTTGCTTGAAGCCGATGCGGGTGGATTTACGCAGGCAGGCGCAAACGATGGTCAGCACGATAGCTGCCAATGCAGCACGCATAGGAGTATAACCGCTTACGAGCAGGTAAACGATAACGATTAACGGAATAGCCAGATGGCCTTTTTCGAGGAACAAAGTCTTGAACTTCGGCAGTTGGTCACGCGGAGTACCCTTCAGGCCGAACTTTTTAGCTTCGTAGTGAACGCCCAGCCATACGCCTATGTAGTACAGCATTGCCGGGATTACGGCAGCCTTAACAACATCAAAGTACGGAACGCCTACAAATTCTGCCATCAGGAAGGCAGCAGCGCCCATTACAGGAGGCATCAGCTGACCGCCGGTAGAAGCAGCAGCCTCAACAGCGCCCGCAAATGCCGGACGATAGCCAAGCTTTTTCATCATCGGGATGGTGAAAGCACCGGTACCGGCAACGTTACCAACGGAGCTGCCGGAAACAGTACCCATGAGGCCGGAGGACAGTACGGCAACCTTCGCCGGTCCGCCTGCTGCCCAGCCTGCGATAGCGTTGGCAATATCAATGAAGAATTTGCCGAGGCCGGTGGTTTCCAAGTAAGCACCGAAGAGGATGAACAGATAAATAAAGGTAGAAGATACACCCATAGGCGTACCGAAAATACCCTCGGTAGTGAAGAACAGATGGTCAAACATTTCCTGCACGCCAACGCCACGATGCGCCAGAATACCGGGAATATAAGGACCTAAGAAGGCATACAGCATAAAGCAGAAGGCAACGATAATCATCGGCCAGCCTACTACGCGGCGCGCTGCTTCAAAAACCATAATCGTACCGATAAGGCCGACGATGAAGTCGGTTTCCGTGTTCATGCCGGCACGCAGCACCAGCTCCTGATAGTTCACAACCAGATACATGGCAGTACCTGCGCTGAGCAGAGCCAGAAAGGCATCAAAGGGATGCATCTTGCTGCGGGACCAGGAATGTCTGCTGGGATACAGCAGGAAAATCAATAAAAAGCCGAAGGCTAAGTGAATAGCGCGCTGCAGATGCGCGTCCAGCACACCGAAGGTGGCTGTATATAATTGGAAAAGTGCAAACAGAATACAGATTGCGGAAATAATTTTACCCCACACACCTGTAAGCTCACGCTTGTCTGATTCCTTGTCAAATTTTTGCAATACCTCTTCTGCTGAAAGCTCTTTTACTTTCTTTTCTTTTTCAGACATGGGTATCAGCTCCTCTCATTTAATATAATAAAACCTAAAAAGTACCGTTCCAGCCAGTACTGATATCGATACATGACCTTCACTGTTACCGCAGTCCCCTGCCCGTACAGAGCAATCAGATCGTAGCTGTCGCCGCCGTG
>ULWY01097614.1_pt1 | contig 11745 bp, 10 predicted proteins | sample 1960761 | NCBI WGS metagenome assembly ULWY01 (sample SAMEA4835824, study PRJEB28245) | human gut metagenome | biome: gut microbiome; material: fecal sample | place: Denmark | collected 2008
AAAAGATTTCGTAATGTTGCACTTGCTGGTTGACTCTGCCCAACTGAATCCTGTTTCCATTTACACAAAATTTTGGACAGTGTCTTGAAAACGGAATAAGCCATCAATAAAAATACCCACGGCCACCACATTTTCCATAACAATGTCCTGTTCCATGACACATCTCACAATCATAGTATACGCCATTGTATATTTTCTCTCCACGACCACCACAAAATGAACAACGTCCTGTCCCGTTACAAGTAGGACATACTATTTTACGGTCATCATACTGCCGCCTGTTATCACGTTCTCTCTGATCGAAGTTGTCATTTCTAATATTAGGGACAAATGGAATTTCTGTAACCTTCCAACATGAAACCTCATAGCCCTTACCATAACAACGGCCACAAACACCGTCTCCATAACAGAAAGTACACATGGCAGGAGGGCTGAAATAGCTAATCATCACTTTACCAGTTCCACGACAATAAGTGCAAACGCCTTTGTTGGCCGAACAGCTGAAACATTTTGATAAAGAAAGATATATATCAGGGCTATAATCTTTTAAAGCGATTATAGTAGCACTATGTTCCTTTCTTATCATTACACAAGGAGTCAAAGTTCCAGTAAAACCAGGCAGTCTCTGATATAAATAATCATACGAAACAAAAAATTCATAGTCTGAATACAAGGATGATTCATATGTGGAAGTAAATTTACGTTCGACTTGCATAACGAATTCACCTTGTTTATTTTTTAAGACTAGTGCTATACAGCATGTTATCCCTTTCAACCCCGTTGTAGAAAAATCTATTTTACTCAAAATTCCACTTTGATTACCTTTTTTTACTCCAGTTTGTAAAAAAATATTTTTTATCACTGCTGTTTGAGCATAGGATGGCACATTACACATCATAATCCCAAACACACTTATCAAAAAGATAAACTTCTTCATAATATTTCTTGTTATTAATTTTCTGAAAATGTAAATTAGGTTAACCTCGCTTATCAAATCTCTATTATTTTCATGTTTCTTACTGATTACAAAGAAACATATCAGGAAGTTTTTTCCTACATTTTATTAATATGCATCTACACTTGTTGCTAATAAAAGTCACCATTACATAGGTGCCAAATGAAAAAGCAATAATGCAACTCACCATAAGCACTAGCAAAAAACAACTTTTTTCATAATACAAATTTTTTTATACCCCAAAGACTTCATTAATTTTATGCAAGAAACATGAAACACCATTCCTCTCTTATATATAGCAAGAACAGATTCCTATATTCATTGACAAAGATACACTTTTTATTGACCATCTCCAAAATAGAGCTACAAACTATCAAGTTCACATCTCGAAAATTCTGTTTTTCCATTGTACTTGCCTTGTTTCTAATATTATCGAATTGTGACATATCCTCTTACTTTACATCAAATTAACATTTACGCATTTCCCAAAGATTGTGGATTTACGTTTCATGCTGTTTCTGCATCTACAGTATCTGGCTCTACAATTCTTCAATATTGGTATCTCGTTTTGCAGTTTTTCGTTGGCATGTTCCAGTTATTTCAGCTTTTTACTTTCGAAAAGAAAAGCTACACCACTAGTTACGGCTATCGCAGTTATGGTGGCTGTCTTTCAGAACTTGTCTATGCGTATTTCTGATTTTACCAGCCTTGATTCCTGTTCGGCAAGATTTACCGGTTATACATTTTGTAATTTTGCAGCATTTATGCGTTGCAAAACGGCTTTCTGCGTCTCAATGATAAAATTGTTCCGTTCCAGATGTTCTTTGCCTGTTACAGCTTTTGATGGTCCATGCTCCATCAGCAAAATATAGGATGCTAACATCCTATAAATTACCGAATAATGATTATAACAAAAGACTTGCAAATTAGGGCAACAAACTTTCATGACCTGCACGGCGTAATACGGATTATACCATACAGGCCATAAAAGCATCACCAATACTCTATTTCTCTAATTTCTTTATATTTATAAGGTTCTGTTTTCTTTTTGCCTACATAGTTAAAATCTTCATCATATTCGTCATATTCAGTGACGTAGCTTACATTTCGTTCAATCCAATTGTCTTTTTTGTCGAACTTAATATACTCATACTTATATGTGGTTATACCATCCTCCGGATGCTCCTCGATCATGACAGACGGATATTTATCATCACCCTTATATTGATATTTACACGTAACAATTGCCATATGCGAACAAAACACATGTTCAACAAGACGCTTCCTACTGTCAAACTTGTATTGCTGGTTGAGTTCTGTATTGATTCCTGAATCTGCATCTGAACGCATGCCATCTTGTATCTCTATATTCATCAACGCATCTTTGCAATTACTAATATTATACGTTGTCGGAGATACATATCTGTAAGTAGTTTCTTCACCAAAACTATTTTTCTCGTAAACAAGATTACCTGATTGGTCAAACTCCTTACATTCATGTTCTGTTATTACAGACTTCACAGCACCTAAAAGTCCATATGTATCTGTACCTTTATAACGTAAACCTTTTTCGTTCGGCTCGATTTCGACATTACCTTTTGAAACTGCATTAACTAAGTTTTCGTTCCAATATTCTATATTACGACTTACCGTCAAAAACGGAATCTCGCCATCTGCAACAGAAGGTGATTTATCAACACTCGAATATCCTCTGGTATTAGCCAAATAATATATACGCAAAGCAGGTATTTCATCTATATTTTCAGGAAATATGATCTTTGTTTGTGTCCAGTTTCCTTCATCGTCATATTCATAATCAAACTTGATAGTAAATACCATGTCATCTACACGCCAACTATTACCATTCTCCTTATATACACCACCAGAATAAGTCCACTCAGCCAAATCTCCATGAGAATTATAAGCAAAAGTACTAGTACATGTCAGAGTTTCTGTACCGTGGCTAAATTCAATTGGAATTTTCTCAACAGCTTGGGTACAAAGATTTTCTTTATAAGTATATGTTGTAGACGATTTACCCCTATTATCAACATCGACATCTTTCAAAAAAATATTAGATGTTGACGGTGTCTCGAAATTCACCATACGTGAAAGCGAATCAAATCGCATTTCTCCCAATACAATACCTGATTCATTAACTGTAATATTATCCTTTTCAGGGACAATAGACTTGAGTGCACCATTGTTATGATATTCATATAAAAATGTGACAACATTATAATGCCGTCTTCCGTTTTTATCACGACGAATCAATCTATTAGATGCATCATAGGCAAAACCATCATCTGTATCTTGATTACCGTTCTTTTGAGATGATATACCTACAAGATTTGAATTACCATTATATTCAAACTTAACAACATCAAATCCACTTGAACCATAATTGAAAGAGGTTTTACTATGTTCAGACAGACGCCCATCAACACGGAAACCATATTGCGAGATTGCAGTTACACCCCAAGATTCACTATTGTATTCATAAGTGACAATCATGGGATGACCTTTTAATCCCATTTTTGCCCAATCTGTAGGATAATTCACAAAGTATGGCATTAAGGTCTCCATATTCATATCCAATTTTATAGGATTGAAATAAGTATATAATGGAGTGTATGATCTGCTATCCTCCGACGAACCATCACTACAACTTATCAAGCCCAACGTAAGAACATACAATAAACCAAATCCTTTAAAAATACTTATAGCTTTCATAGATTCATAATTTAAATGTTATAATCTAAAAGTTACATTTACACCCATCTGCACACGCACCGGTTCTCCATTAATTGTACCTGGTTTCCATTTAGGCAAAGATTCAACAACTCTTATAGCCTCAGCATCCAAATTGGCATGTACTTTCTTTAAGGCTTTTACATTTGAAACTGAGCCATCTTTCTCCACAATAAAACCAACAAGCACCTTACCTTCAATTTTCTGCTTTTTGCAGATCTGCGGATAAGTTAAATTTTGTGATATATAATTCATAAATGCCCGCAATCCGCCAGGATATTCAGGTAGATGTTCTATTCCTTTATCAGTAGATAAATATACCTTATCTGATATTGTCTTAGGCTTGGAAACTTCTTCCGTTGTCTCTTCTACCTTTCCAATATCCGATGTTTTTGATTCCGGTATTGAAACATTATTATCTACTTCTTTCGACTTTTGGGATTCTCTTATAAATTTATTTTGCAAAACTTCGCTTGTAATTAAAAATCCATTGAATTTGGACGGCGTATAGCCAGAGAACGCAGAAACTATTTCAAAGCTGAACGTTTCACCTTCAACAATACTTGGAAAGTAATAGGCTCCAGCTATCATTATCCGGTTGCCAGGCATAAGATAAAACAAATTAATGGACAAACTGCGAGTTGTATTCTGTGCAGTTCCTTTTATTCTAAATTTGTATCCACCATTGGCACGCCCTATACACGTAACACTTGTTACATGCCAATAATTGTCTACACCAGCATCGCATTTGAAAGGAACATTAGTTGGAAAACTTTTAGGTGGAAAAGAAAAACTTGACTGTGCAACGGCTCTACCAGCCATCATAAAAGCTCCCAGAGTAATTATGCACAATAAAATAGAAAATCGCTTCATAAGTATGACAAATTTATAAACAGTTTTAACCTATCTGATTTTGATATTACACAAACATGGATTTATTAAAAACCAACGAATTACCAAAAGCCCTTTTCATAGTTATATAAAATAATTTAAGAAAGAATATTAGCTGAACTTTACAGATAAACAGTGGCAAGTTATATAAAAAACATTAATACACAAACTAGAATATATAAACATGATCTATCGATATTATAAACAGGCAGATGAAGCATGTAAAATATTGAACACAGCTAATCAACAACAAACAGAATAAAGTTGATTATCAATAGATTATCAAATATTTTAAGACCAGGATCTGATTTTTCATGCACTCGTCTTGTTTATATAATACAGTAGGATGTTAGGCTGAGCCTAATCAAAAACGAAGTTTTCACTTGCCTCTGCACTCACCTTTCACTATATTTGCATAGAACCTGGAAATACACATTTATATGAACAACAAGTTTTTACCTATAGGAGTTTTCCTTTCGCTGATGTTGACATCTCTGTTTGCAGGTCACCAGAGTTATATGACTGCAAGAAATGAGATTGAGGCGGATCTCAGTCAGGCTCTCAGCATGACAATAAAGGAAAAGGAGGACAACTTTGTCTCGCCAGATACCATAAAGGCTTACAAACAGCTGAGGACTGCTTCGGACGGCCAGGTTCTGATTGCTGTGTCGGACAAAAGATTCTGCAAGCACCTGAAGAACAGCAGGCTGAAGAATAATGCCTTCATCACATTCGATATAGTGGACAAACAGTACAAAGGAGGCAGAACGGATGAACACATGATATGCAGTGACACACTGATCATCGAGGACAAGAACGCCGGCGCTACTCTTGCACTCAGAGGATACACAAGATTGTCTGCATCAACGATATTCGGACTATCAGATCAGAGAATGTCGTCGACTTTAGCAGCTATGGCATTCGCATGGGCACTGCTCTCATGGCTCTACATGAGGAAGAAAGCAGAAAGGCTTTGCCATCAGGTTGAATTCGGTGGCATTACCTATTCAGACTGCGACAACTGTTTTTACGACTCCAACCGCAATCCAATACATTTCACTCCTATGCAACAGCAACTGATGATGATGTTCTGGAATGCTCCTGCACATTCGTTATCAAAAGAAAGGATATGCACGGAACTGTGGCCGAAGAAAGATGACGCAAACGATACGCTGTACACCCTCATAAAAAGACTGAGACCAATAGTGGAGAACAACTCCAATCTGGAAATAGCGACTGATAGAGGCAGACAGTATTCACTGAAAATCAAGGGATAAGGTATCTGACAGTACATTGTCAGACAAATGTCAGCATCTGTTTCGAAGGTTATAAAATGCATAACACTACTTTTGTTCTGAAACAAGGACAAAAGAAGAACCATGAAACAGACAGCAGACAACTTTAAAGAGCTGGTGCATAATCTGAAAAGATGCGCCCTACCCATCTGTAAAACAGCTACAGCACTGATCATCATCGCTTCCAATACACTTACTGCTTCGGCACAAGAAGCCGACAGCATTGTAACAATCAAGGATGTGGAAGTGAAAGCGGCAAGAGTAGTAAACAAAATCGACGGCATGCTGATATACCCATCTGAGGCGCAGAAGGAAGCGTCGAACACCGGATACAGCATACTGAAAAGGCTTGGACTGCCCAATATACGCATAGACGATGTGAACTACAGCATATCGGCCATAGACAGCAGAGGAAGTGTGCAGGTACGCATAAACGGTATAATAGCCGGCAGACCAGAAATGCTTTCGCTCAATCCGAAATATATAATAAGAATCGAATTCATCGACAATCCGGGCGTAAGATACGGCGATGGAATCGCATACGTGATAAACATAATCACTAAGCGTAAGGAGAACGGCTATACGGCAGGAACCAACTTAACACAGACAGTGACGACGAAAAAGGGTGACTACGACATATACGGCAAACTGCACAACGGCAAAAGTGAACTTTCACTTAATTATGGTTTCGGATTCAAGGATTTCAGAGGAAGCAGAACCGAAGAAACAGCCGACTACCATCTGAACGACGGTTCCATCAAAAGAATTACACGCAATGACTTCGACTCACGAAGCATGAATTCTAGCAATTACATAAAACTCACATACAATCTGGCGGACTCGACCGACCGCGTATTTCAGGTTTCACTCAACGGAAACTTCAACAACACTCCAGGCAACTTCAATAAAAACAACATCACCGAAGAACAGGAAACATACACCGCCGCGGGAAAATACAAAAGCAAGTCGTGGAGCCCTGTACTCGACATGTATTACTTCAATCAGTTTACGCCTAAACAATCCATCACAATAAATGCAGTAGGAACTTACATAAAGACTGACAACTTCAACAGCTATGACGAAGGAGGCAGCTATGAATACAACGTTGACGGAAAAACTTACTCTATAATGGGCGAAGCCATCTACGAAAACAAGCTCAAACCTTTCACACTGTCGGCAGGTTTAAACTATAAATACAAAAACACGGACAACTGTTATATCGGTGATGTTTCGTCGGACAACATAATGCGAAACAACCATCTTTATGCCTTTTCTGAAATAAAGGGGTACTGGAAGAATCTGAGATATTCTGCCGGTGCAGGAGCAAGTTACATGAACTACAGACAGGGAAACAACAAATACAACTATTGGACATTCAATCCGAAAGTTGCATTGGCCTACAATTTCACAAAAGGCCTGCAGCTGAGCTACAACTTCAAATCCAACGAACGCATATCCAGAATAGCAATGATGAGCGATGCGACAATACGCAACAACAGCATGGAATGGACTGTCGGAAGCCCAGACCTGAAACCAAGCAGGGACATATACAACATTCTGCGACTGTCATATTCTGATTCCCGCATCACGTCGTATGCCGAATGTTTATACAAGATGTGCCCGAATACGAACATGGCCGTTTACGAGAGAACGGAAGACGACAAGTTCATATACACGCAGCGGAACCAAAAAGAGATCGATGCACTGAATGCTATGGCATACGTCAACTACTGGGTTATTCCCGAGAAACTGTCCATCATGGCATACGGAGGACTGTTCAGATGCTTCAACTTCGGATATGATTATACACACTGCTACACTTCGTACTTCGTAGCGGGAAGTATAGATGCCTACCTGGGAAATTTCTCGATATCGGCATACGCCGACAACGGCTCTCGCTTCCTGGAAGGAGAAACCAAAGGCTACAACGGCGGATATTCGGTTCTGAACGCTTCGTACAAATACAAGAACTGGCAGTTCTCCATTTCATGGCAACAGCCACTGGTGAAGAGGTACAAGATGTTCCAGTCGGAAATATTGAACAAGAACCTTAAAAAGAATATAGCCTTGTACAACACAGACTACAGCAACATGATAAGCCTTAAAATCACATGGAGAATAGAAAAAGGACGAAAGTACCGCTCGGCTGACAAGAGAATAAACCTCAGCGACAACGATACTGGCATCATGAAATGAAACTTCCTTCAAACAGTAAACATAAACATTGAAGTATGCTACAGGCTGAAGACTGAACCAGTGTGGAAGATTTCTGCAGAATGCACAGACAATGGCAATTGGCTACGTGCAGAAGAGCTGGTGCAATGGCCGGTTATGATTCTTACGTCAGGGAAGAATCGGTTGATTTCATCGCTGAAAACAGCCAATTCATCGGAAGAACGGGCGTTATCGACAAGATGCAGACCGCCTATGAAAGCATGGACATGAGATTCGCCGGTGAAACGACAGCATGACTGCATGATGTTTACTGCACCGCAATGGGAGCAGGAAGACACGATGACAAGTCCATCGGGAGACCTGAAGGCCAAAGACAGTTCATGGGAGAAATCATCTGGATGTTCCATTCCATCATTCTCGGCAAAAAGGAGACTGTTGGCGTACGGACGGAGACAAGAATTGTCACGACAGGATACAACTGCGATATCGGGAGAGATCCACATACTGTCATCGACAAAGGAGAAACGTCCGGTGAATTCGTCCAGAATGCTGTAATCAGGACTAAGCGAATGACGACGGGCGTGGCTGTAAGAATAATAGCGTGAAGAAAAAGCACGGCTGGAAATATAAACACGCTTGTCGGGCACAGTTTCAAGAAAATGGCGCAAACCACCTGTGTGGTCCACATGTGCATGTGAAACAAATGCAAAGTCTACTGTATTCAGGTCTTTGCCCAAGATATCGGCATTGGCATGAAACTTACGACTGGCACCCATGTCGCATAGAATACGTTTGCCGGAATACTCAATGAAGAGTGAAAGTCCGTGTTCGGACATAAGTGCCGGAAAATCGGGACACGGACAATTGTCTATGAGAACTGTTATTTCCACGTTGACGAAGTTTGTTTAACAGCAACAAAGATATAAGTTTGGCCGAGACTACAGTTCTTATATACAACAAAAAGGCTTCACACTGATGCAAACTACAGCATGAAGCCCAGACAGCAAAGCAAATCAAGAATAAAATTGTCAGATTCTAAAACTTAAACCGCGGCCAAGAAAGATGAAGCTGCCACTGCCAGTCGTGTGCAACGACCGATTCTTCGGCAGGTTCGCTCACGAGGCGCGAAAGAAGTATATCGGAACTGTTGGCCCAGAATACAAACTGCGGATCGGGGCGGAATGTCTTCGAAAAATCCAAAAGACGATCAAGGCAGAATGAGGATGAAGTTATGCCTGCTCCAGACTGGACTGCATCGAAAGCGTTGCACTCCTGCTCGATATGCGCCGGAACCATCAATATAGGTTTGCCCATATACATTGCTTCGCAGATGGATTCGAAACCGGCAGTGCTGGCATAGGCCATGCAACCGGCCATGCGCTGGAGAAAAAGTTTGTCGTCGAGGGTGTGGAAACTCAACGTTTCATCAACCTTTTTCACGGTGGATTCGCCTTTTCTATCCCAAAAGAACTCCATAGGAACGTCCGGGCGTTTCTTATGCCAGGAAGCGACCTGAGACGAAAAACCCGAATTGACCATATAACCATGAATGTAATTGCCGGAAGAAACGGACTGACGCATCGCTTCGGTACGGAGCAAAGGCGGAACGACATATATACGGCGGGAACGGTCGTCGGGCATGCGACGGAAAGACAAAGCCAGCATACGGCTTGAACCTATGGCCGTCATACGAGTGAAAAGCTTCAGCATGGCAAGGCTTACCGGATTGACCTTAGGGAAGCGGAAACGGCGATGCAGGAACAAATACTGATGGCCTATGCAGATGCAAGGTACATCTGGACGGCATACCATATAGGTAAGTCCTGTAAGAAGCTCGTAGAAATTGACTACTCTGTCAGGACGGAGAGCTTTTATACGATTGTTTATGAATCTTATGCTTGACGCATAATACGGAAACCGTGCGAGGTTGTAAAAGATGCTCGGTGCGATACGACTTCTGCGATTGGCAGGCGTAGGAAGAAAATTAGGACTCTCGAATCTGCTTACCGGTGCATGGATGCGCTTCCGGAAGAAGTCGGGAAGCTCACGGTTCTTGCTCTTGCCGACAAGTACCTCAACTACTTCGTGGCCCTGACTAAGAAGATGCTCTTCGAGTGTCAGAGCCTGGGTGAGATGGCCTCGCCCTTCACCTTGGATAATGAACAAGAATCTCATGATGCGAGAGTGAGAGCCGGTTGTGCATTCTTGTTCTCAGGATATGACTCTATGAAGTCGCTGTAGTAGATTACACTCCAGCATCCGTTCTCGTCTTCTACAAGAGCAGACATGGTTTCAACCCAATCGCCGGAATTAAGATAATGTATACCTTCATATTGCGTGTTTGCAGGATGGTGTATGTGTCCGCAAATGATTCCATCGCAGTTTCTGGCTTTGGCAAACTCGGCAAGAGTGTGCTCAAAGTCGGATATATAATTTACAGCCGACTTTACCTTGTTCTTTACCTGCTGCGAGAGAGAATAGTATGGTTTGCCTCGCCATGCACGGTAACGGTTGTAGAGACTGTTGAAAGACAAGAGGAAAGTATAACCGACATCACCGAGCTGTGCAAGCCACTTCATCTGCGATGTGACGCGGTCAAAGATATCACCGTGAGTGACAAAATATTTCTTGCCACGGCTTGTTATCTCATAATCACGTACAACATGAAGATTTGAAAAAGTCCATGGTGCGAAAGAATCAAGAAAATCATCATGATTTCCACGTACAAAGACAACATCAGTGCCGCACTTCTCCATCATCTTCATTATAATCTTGAAAAAACGTGTATGGCTGGCCTGCCACCCCCTGGTACCGCTTTTCTTCATCTGCCAACCGTCGATTATGTCACCATTGAGAATTAAGCGATCGCAATCGACACTGCTGAGAAAATGATTCACCTCGTCAGTCTTGGAATGTGAAGTACCAAGATGAATATCCGACAAAACTACTGTCCGATAATACGGTCTGTCTTGCATAGTTTCCATATTTTATATTTATGTACGGCGAAAGTAGACCATTTTTGTTTCAAACGGATTTCTATCTCATTATTATTAGATTACAAGCAAATCCGATGCGGCTAGTCGCTGGCACGTGCATGCACAAGGGCACATTTATTGATATGCAGCAATTTTTCACCTAAGAAATACAAGCAAATGCTATTAAATATGAACATGGACATCTTTTAATCATTTTTCAACTACGGTCTTATCGGATGTCATTTTTTTTTCCTACTTTAGCGTAGAAATGAAAAACGGCAAACATGCTTAAAAAGGAGAAACATTGTATGAACAGAAATAATTTTTGTATAATACTTGCCGGAGGCATAGGAGTAAGACTGTGGCCTGTAAGCCGACAGTCGGAACCTAAACAATTCGTAGACTTTCTTGGTTCTGGAGAATCGATGCTGCAGACTACATACAGACGATTCAGGAAAATCATAGATGAAGACAACATAATAGTGGTGTCGAACATCAAATACAAGAGTCTGGTGGCAAAACAGCTGCCCAACCTTAAATCAGAAAATCTGCTTCTGGAGCCGATGAGAAGAAACACTGTGGCAAGTGCGACATGGGCCACAATCTGCATAAAGCAAAGAAATCCAAATGCAAACATTATTGTGGCGCCGGTAGATCAGCTTATTACACACGAAGGTAACTTTGCCGACGACATGACCATAGG
>ULWY01017694.1_pt1 | contig 11660 bp, 12 predicted proteins | sample 1960761 | NCBI WGS metagenome assembly ULWY01 (sample SAMEA4835824, study PRJEB28245) | human gut metagenome | biome: gut microbiome; material: fecal sample | place: Denmark | collected 2008
CGGGGTATTTCATAAGCCAAGCGAACGCATGAAGAAAGTTTTTGGTCTTATCACCTGCGGCGACGCCGACCGGCAGAGGCTAATAATAAACCATCGCTTTATAGAGGATTACCGCAAACTCGGTATAAATATTTTATGGAAATCTTTTCCAAACCATCCGCACGATGTACCCCAAGGTTCGACCTATCTTGCCCAAGCTTTTCTTGAATATTACCACAAGCTGTACGCATGCGACTTGAATCCTGTAATACCCGCCCCAAAAGAAAGCAGAAAACCGATTTTTATAGGAGACGATATAGACGGCGCGATATATCCTATAGATTCCCCAATAGGCAAACAAATTTACCAAGAAGACAGGGTTTGCTTTTTTTCAAAGGAACTTGCCGACGCATGGGTAAGAAGCGCCACAATGCCTTAGAATGCGATGAAGGGTATTATTGCCATATTGCTTGCTATTCTTCCAATTGCGCTTTTTGCGGATATTGATAAAATACATATATCCGGAATTGAATTTGCCTATCGCACGCCGAAAAGCCCAAGTTCCAATTCCCGCATAATGGTGCTTTTCGGCGGCAGGAATTGGGACGGCGACAAGGCGATAAAGACATTTAACTTTGAAGAACTTGCAGATAAGTATTCGCTAATGCTTCTTTCTCCGTCCTTCAAAGACAACGAATACTGGCAGCCTGAAAAGTGGTCGGGCAAAGCATTAAAGTCGGCGGTGAAGCTTTTAGAGAAGAAATTTAGCCTAAAGCCTCAAAAGCTACTCTTTTACGGATATTCCGCCGGCGGGCAATGCGCAAATCTGTTTTATAACTATATGCCTAATGAGGTTGAGGCCTGGGGGCTTCACGCCTGCGGTGTCTATCCCGAAATGCCCCTAAGAGACGGTGTACAGTCGTTTATTACATGCGGACTTCAAGATTCTGATAGGGTACGAATAAGCAAAGCATTCATTTATAAATACCGCGAAAACGGAGGGAAGGTCATCTGGAAAGAATACACAGGCGGACACGAACTAAATCAAGAGGCTCTACAATTTGCCAAGCAGTTCTTTTCGGACATACTTGAAAAGCGCGAAGTTTCATACGTCGGAGAAGACGAAACGGGCGCGGTAATTTCTATATCAAAAGCAAAAGAAATTGATATTGAGTTTAGAAACTATATAACATCTGAAAACCTCAAGAAACTTTGGGAGGCCAGATAGTGGAATTTACATACGAAGGCTTGGTGCGCTACGGGTTTGGATTTTACAATCCAAACCATGCGGCGGCATTTATCTGCTCAATTTTACCTTTTGCGTGGATTGCGCTTTTCCAAAGGGCTTGTTGGCAAAAGATTTTAGGCGGTCTGCTTTCCGTAATTTTAGTATTTGCGCTTGCGTTTACCTATTCCCGCGCAGGGGTGCTTGTTTTTATTTTAGAAGCTTTGGCATTTGCATTCTATTTTGGCAAAAAATATTGGAAAGTATATTGCGCAATAGGGGTGATTTTAATTTTTTCGCTCCTGATTTCAAGTGCGATGGGAAGGTTTACCTTTGATGCGGCTGCTTCAAACCGTATAGAAATATGGCTTGCTGGATTAAGACTTTTTTTTGGAAATCCCTTAGGAATTGGACTCGGAAATTCGGGCGAAATCGCAAGCGCATTTTTGCTTCCGGAAGACATTGAAATTAGGAGCCTCGTAAACAGCCACCTTACTTTGCTATGCGAATTTGGTTTTATTGTGGGCGCACTCTGGATTAGCCTAATATTTTACGCAATAAAATGCGGGTATTCCCAAAGGGCAAATCCATTAAAATTTGCGGCATTAGTTTCTTTTTGCGGTTTAGTTGTTTCATCAGGCATTTCCAGTGTCTTTGATTGGGAGGTATTGCTAAATCCTTCAAAGTTTGAATATATTACAAACGTAAACCTTGCCGCTTTGTATTGCTTATTCGCTTTATTCTCTTTGCTTGCGTTTTATCTAATTTATGGGAGCTTTAAGTTAAAGGTATTCTCAGGTATATTTACCGTATGTATTGCAGCTTTTTTGCCATTTTTCGTGTTAAGCAGAGGCTCAGTCATTCTTCCGGCAGTCAGGAAAATACATGGCGATATTTTTGTGCGAAATTGCAAAGAGCCTCCGTATTCGGTGGTAATATTTGACGACGACTACAATTTAAAATCGGCTATGGCAATTTTAAGGGAATTGGGGCTTTCCGAAAGAATCTATATCTGTAAAAATTCGTGGCAAAACAGGGAAAAGCTCCCGCGGGAAAACCCGAAAAGCTTTATAGTTTTTGGGAACTGTTCGGATTTCCTAAATGAAAATATAGCCGCTCCGTGTGTGCTCATAATGCCTCCGCCGCATTTTACAACGGACGCAAGAAACATCTCAAAAATCTATATACCGAAGTGGAATAACAGATACGATAAATTACGCAAAAACTTCCCAAAAGAAAAAATAACCGATTTTTAAAATGGCTGTATGCTGACAATAAATCAGTTGTTATTTCGTCGCTTGGGCGCGGTTTGGGGGCCTTGGATTATGGCATTGTCAAAACACTGGTAGAATCGGCATTACTGCAACTGCGGTTATATACGAACCGTTTGACAGTACTATACGGCAGGACTAAGGGTATCAGAGTGGGTTTAGGAAACATGTATTCCTAAACTGAATGCATGAGAAAAATAAGTTATCTATTTATAGTGGTATTTTCACTGTATATGTTCTTGCGCAAGCGACGATACAAGTGTTGAACCGAATCCGACTTATCCAAAATCACAAGTTTTAAACGATCCCCGCATCATAACAGATGATAGTTTTGATGCAGTATGTTGTTTACTGTATATAAGCTTCCATTCGATAGTAGCAAATCTAATGTCAATTTTGTCGGAGACTGAATTCCCGATACTTGCACTTCTCCTATTAGGATTTGCGATATTGACGGATTTATTCGTCCGACATTCCCCATATACAATGAGTCGTTGCCTGCGCCGTATAATACTGTCGCGCCCAAAAAGATTACCGCTGAAATTGCTTTTATTTTGATTGTTTTCATAATAGAATCTTTCTATTTAAAATACTTTGAATTTTTTAATATATTGCATGTGAAGTATTGCCAAATTTAATTTTTAATCGTTTTTTTATTACCAGTTATATCATTCTCCATTAAGAGTTCTTCGGATATAACTTTGCCATTTTTAAAATATAAAACTTGCCAATAGAAGTATATCAAACGTTCCTGTAGGTTTACAATCCATACATCTGAATTATATATGCTTTTGTTCGCATATAAATGCTCTAAGTTATTAAAATAGAAGTTTTCAATTCTATCCGATATTTTTACCTTTATACAAAAACTATTCTGCATAAAGTTTCTATTATATTTTTTCTCATATGATTGAAGTTTTATCGCGACTTGCTCCTTGGTCATATTCATAAAATCTATGTGATTTGGATATGTATTAATATAGAAATGCAATGAAATTACAGCTATGAAAAATACTCCAATTGAAATTAATATAATTATATTATGTATAGTTTTCATATCACTTAAATGATTTCGTATGATTTATGATCGGGAAACTATTTGTTGGGCTATAGGAGGGAATTCCTAAATTGTAAGGAGAATATGTCCCCGTAACGTTATAATCCTTTCTTCCAACATTAGAAAAATAACTTGATAATATTAATGAACTACTTCCGATGGTAAATAATGGCCAATTAGATGCAGTTAAATTATGCAAAGAATATGATGTTGCTGTTAATGAATTACAATTCCCCATTGTCAACGGATTACTATTTCCTATCGACCATGGATTTCTTGGTATTAATTTATATGTAGGCAAATTTTTCTGATTTCTGTAATTATCCATCGAATGATAATAATTGTTTACTACAGACATCGGAATCTTTGAATTCCCTTTATAGGTAATCGAAGAGAATACTTCCATTTTGCCCACATCTCTATCATCATTTACATTTAAACTTAGAACCCCATTGTTAAAACCACTTAAATAGGATTCATAAGTTCCAATTGAAGTCTGATAGAAATATCCTTTGAATCGAGTGTCTAATTCATTTGTAAATTCTTGTTCTGTTAAAGTTGTTCTTGTGGATGTATGATAATCAGGTGTCCATCCTTTACCTCTAGCCATCGCATCCATTGCAGCCTTCCCAGAAAGGTCAATATAACTAAACGGATTGCCATTAGCATATAGATACCAATTAAGTCCGCCTTCAAATCCGCTCGGGTCTTGTGATATAAACGACTTTGTTACCGGATTATAGTAACGCGCCCTCATATTTATCAAACCATTTGGATCGGTTTGGATGCCGTATGTTCCCACAAATTGGAATGGGGTATCGCTGTCGCCGATGGAGTGTAGAACGTATCCCCATGGATCGTAATGGAATCTGTCTGTAATGGCCTGCGCGGAATCCGTCATTGCAACAGTACTTCCGACTTGGTCATAGTGGTAGTATCTTACAGCTTCCTGCCCGTCGGGTGTTATTTTTACTTCGTATGCCAATCCCGCTCCGTAAACATAATAAGTCGATTGGGAAGTCATATTGGTAAGTTTTACCCTCATTAGAACTTCCGGAACGTTTCCGACTCTGTTATAGACATATCTATATTGCGTCAGAATCTTATTCTTATCGTAGTGCATTACGATTGTTCTAGTATTTTCCAAATCGTACGCATAGGCTACATCGCCCGTGCCCATAAGCTGTCCGCGAGCGTTGAAGTCAAGCGCGGTGTTGTTGCCGCCTTCGATAATCGGTCCCGATGTCATATTACCGTCGTTGTCATATGTTATCGTCTTGTTGGCGAAGGTTTGAAGTTTGTTGTCCAAATCGTAAGTGGCAGTATATGCCTCGCGCTTGAACGTTCTTTGTTTCGGAGAACAGCAGAATCTTTTCGCGTTAAAATTATATCCTTTGCGAAAAGTTAAGTTGTCTGTTGGTGCAGAATACATTTTGTTTAAAGATATTGATAGTATGATCTTGATATCATTTCTTTATAAAGCGTTTTTTTATCCATATTAATATATTATCAAAAATATATGCTAGCGCAAAAAGAATTGGAAAAAATATAATTAACGTAGCTTTGTAATTTTCAATAATGTATAAAACATTAGTGGGTGCCGCATCTATTACTGTCTGATTGCCACCTAGCAAAGTCGGATTAACTAACAATAAACTTGGTATTATTAAAATGAAATAAATCAAGAACCATATGCAATTTCTCGTAAAAAAATATTTTTTCATCGGAAAAATATTTATCATCCAATGAGTAATTAAATTGGCAACTATAAAACATGTTATTATTGTAATGATTAGAAACATGAACATCCTTATTTAAATACGCCTATACCATTATATGTAGATACGGCGGGAGAAGTTGATAGATTTTTATTAGAACCGCCTAATGACGTCATATAATTCTGTGTTATATTATATATATTATTTATGCCACGATAAGCATAATTTACCGCTGGAGAAATATTAGTTCCAATGCTATTAAATACGGAATATGTATCAATAATTGGAGATAAGGTACTGCCAAGTTGTACTCCTTGAAATGAATTGGTCCAATTCGCATTGTCCATTTGCGTTAATCCTGTGCCAAGACCTGTTGCTGCGGTTAATTTTATCGCATTAGAAAGCGTTGCTGGAGCGTAATTTGAAACCTGAATAGACAATTTTGTTGCGAGTTGTCCTCCTTTCACTGCCATTGCACTAGCCGCAAGATTTGCTTGAACAGATAACGCGGCACCTCTTGTAATCGTACTTCCAGCCATTACAGGTTTTGATAGATATACAGCCGCTTTGATTGCTGCAGATCCTATGCCGCTCGTTAATCCGCCAACGGTTCCAAAACCTGCAACCCGCCACCAATTTATCTCGCTTACGGAACGTCCTTCTCCCAATTGAGTCACTATGTCTAATCCTGCACCTATTAACGCCCCAACTACAATCGCAGTAATAGCGAATTCGCCGTTTGGGTCTATGTATGTAAATGGATTGCCGTTTGCATATAGATACCAATTAAGTCCGCCTTCAAATCCGCTTGGATCTTGCGATATAAATGACTTTGTGACCGGATTATAATATCTGGCTCTCATATTTATCAAGCCGTTGGGGTCTGTCTGTATTCCGTATGCTCCCACAAATTGGAATGGGGTATCGCTGTCGCCGATGGAGTGTAAAACATATCCCCACGGGTCGTAATGGAATCTGTCTGTAATAGCCTGCGCGGAATCTGTCATTGCAACAGTACTTCCGACTTGGTCGTAGTGGTAGTATCTTACAGCTTCCTGCCCGTCGGGTGTTATTTTTACCTCATATTCAAGTCCAGCCCTATATACGTAGTATGTACTTTGCGAGGCCATATTGGTGAGTTTCACTCTCATCAAGACCTCCTTTCGCTTGGAATTTTAGCTTTTGTTTGCATTTAGCATAAAAATCATTTGCGGATTCTAAGTCTGAAAAATAGCTGCGCTTACTAATATTTCCATTTATCTCATAATACACTACGATATAGTCATAATTCAAATAGTTTTTCATCAATTTCCTCGGCAAGTATATTCTTACTCGTGTGTTCATAATCTGAAGTTTTATCTATAAGCGTTCAGATTTTAAAAATTTAAAACGAAAGTTTCAGAAACGGGATCTTTTTGGTATTATATGCCATCAAAATCCATGAGATAACGAGTTTGCTCCATATTGAAAACATGTAATACATTAACGCTGTGTAAAAACAAAAACTTTAATTAAAGTAAAAGAATAGCCTACCTCTCTTCCGTAAAATCGTACAGTGATACGGAATTTGCAACTGATCGGAGTTTGTCCATGCAGTTGCGGAGGGGATCGTTATTTTCGGGCTGTTGGGAGTTAGGAGATTCTATAAAAAGCCTTTCAAGCTGAACTGGGCTTTTGGTCTTAAAGCCGTTTGCAAGTTTTATTACGGCGTATCCCGTGGGGAACTCCTCTACGTTAAGCGACACACTTTCCAAACCGTTTGGAAAGAAGCCAACACTACTGCCAGGAGAAAAGAGATTCATTTCGTCAACAAGCGCCTTTACTTCCATTTCCTCCGAGCGGAATATAAAGCGGTTATTAAAATTTAGCATAAGCTGTTCGCGGGTTGCCCTGCCAATTGCCATATCAAGCGATACCAGCCCTTGGGTAGCAACCACCACAAATCCTCCCTTGCTTCTAATAGTTTGTAAATTTACTCCGTCTCCAAAGCGTCCGCAACTTGCCACGAGTGGGTATTCGTCCATTATTATCCCTGCAAGCCTCTTAGAATTTTGCCGCTTTTGTAGCGCTGTATAAAAACCGCCCTTTAAAAGCTTTGCCACAACTGCCGCCGAAAATCCGTCAACGCAGGCGGGAAAGCTAAGCACCGCGATTTTTCCGCCTTCTAAAATTTTTTCCATATCCAGCTTTTGCCTACCGATTTTACTCAATAATCCTTCAACAGACGGGTTCGTAAAGGCGCTTAGGAGGTTGGATATGGTACTGGTCTCATTTGACTTTGTACGGCTATCAAGATTCTGCCACTCCAAGAACACCCCTCTTAACCTTTCCAACCTGCGTTTTAAATTTTCGTACTCTATGCGATGTTCACGGGTTTTGCTTAGTATATCTTCTATTGCCAATTCAAATTTGCCAATTTCGTACAAAAGCTCATTCGTGCGGCTTAAAAAAATTAAAAATTTCATTTAAAAAATCCTCAAAACATGGGGTATCATACTTAAATAGGACATATTCTAGCACGCATGTTATGCGCTTTCGCAAAGCATGTTGCCAGTAGGCTCCCCCTCTTCGGGAACTACTTCCAATATGCTTTCTGGAAATTAAGACAGATTTTTTTAAAGAGTCAAAGGCACAAAGCATGTAAAAACCCTGTCTATTTCAAGTTTAAGGCGCTTGATGCCGTAATTTAGCACCGCTTCTTCTTTAAGCAGATTAGCGCTGCTGAATTGCAAATTATATCCGCTTAATAGGAAGACGCTAAAACGCATCTCAATCTGGGAGTTTGTCACAAATTATTATATTTATTAGAATGTGATTTCAATCACACGGAATTTGGATGGAACTTTAATAAAACGGGTTTTGAAATGTAAATTGAATAATAGTGCCATATTTTTCTAAAGCCTTTTCTAATTTTTTACGAGAACGCAATGGATCTCCGGTCATAAATAATAACACTACTTTAGATTTTTCTTCGTCTTTTTCAACGCCAGATCCTTTATTATAACATTCATAGAGAGTACGACATACCTTATTTCTGATGTAATTTCTTTCCTCTACAACTTCCTCCAAAATTGATTTCCAAATTTCTACCGCTTTTGATTTATCTTCAGGCACTCCCCTGCCGTAAAAATAGCATACCCCCATATTATATTTTGCGGATAAGGAACCTTTTTTTACAAGTATTTCAATCCACTTAAACGCTTCTTTATAATTGGATTCTGTTACATCATAATAACCACTATATAGGCGAACAAGGCACTCTTGTGCACTTTCAATTCCAAGTTCAGCGGCTTTTAACATTAATTCTTTGATCTTTTTCACATCTTTTTTTACCCCGCGGCCAAAGATGTACATAAGAGCTAAATTATTTAAAGCAACAGGAATGTTTTTCTCAGCAGCTTTTGAGTACCAGTAAAAAGCCTTTTCGGGATCATACGACCTAAGCTCATCATAATCGTAGTATCTTCCATAACCCCACTGGGCATATGGATTCCCCTCTTTTGCTTTCTTCTCCAAATATTCCAATGCTTCCGGCTCTGTATAATTCCAATTTGTCGCAGCTCTATAATAATAAAAAAAAGCCTTTTTTTCGTCCTTCTTCAATACAGTGCCGCGCTCATACGCTCTTGCTAAATTTAATTTTCGGTAGTATTCGGCTTCTTCTTTAGATTTTTCATAGCTATTTTCTCCGGCAAGCAATAACGGAAAGCTTAAAATTATAGTTAAATAAAAAGCAATTTTTTGCATAGTATTATATGTTTATTATCGTGAAAAAGTTTGTCAAACAAATTAGTTTATATCAATTTCATTCACTGCCATTTCTAAAAAATCGATTCTGACCGCCCCGTTATATATCTCCTTCTCATTAGGTTTTCTTGTATAATTCCTTATAACTCCACCATCCGCCCTGTCTCTCTGGGCATAGTTCGACTTTTTCTCTGAACTGGCATGTGCTTGGGCATAATATCTGATGTCGGTAGATGGAAGAGAATTCTTTACAATGTTGTCTTGGCCGAAAACCTCCTTCGGACGTCCTTCCACGCTCGAAATTTTCATTCTTATCTTAAGATCAGTATCTGTATTGACCGTTGAATTTATCTTCGAGCCATCTAAATTTATAATAGACACTCGGTCGATTTTAACGCATCCGTTTTTGTCTGATTTTGCGTCGTAAGCAACATCTATGCACTTCTTTTCGTCATTTTCAAATTCCAAGCGAACAATTACCGTCACATCCGACTCCGGCGTATATCCGCTGTCTGAAAAATCAAACGCAGACCATACGCCACTAACTTCTGGGTTCCCATTTTTCTTATCATTGTAATTTCCGACTTTAAATGTGTCTTTAAAATCTACGGACTCTCCGGTTGAGTTTCTATCTTCATCAATCTTTCCAAATCGGAGACTCTTGCTAATTGCCCCGTTGGGGGGATTACCTTCAATTTTTGAGGAAGACCCCATGCTTTCCGGCTTATTTTCATTTGAACTTCCGCCGGCATCGGAATTTGTTTTTTTACTTTCTGTACCGCCCGTTTCTGAAGATTCGCCACTTCCGCCGCCTTCCGAAACCCATTGTCCGCCGTCCGATTGCCCCTTGGGCGCGCGCGGCTGGTCGGGGCGATAAGTCTGTTCTTCATCTTCGGAATTTTCGGGAGACTCCTTTTCCCGGTTTATTTTTTCGAGCGAAAGTTTGCCGCATGCGCAAAGACAAAAGTTTTTTACGGCTTCGGCGCTATCGAGGTTCACATTTGTTTTATTTGCATTTGATTCTCCTTCCAAACCTGCAAGGTGAGCCGCCTCGTGTATAATTACTCCGCCTCTATTGTCTTTTATTTCTTTTGTATTAAAGAAGGCATCGTAGATTTTTATTTCACCTTTATCCGATACGCTTGCTAAGACCGAGGTATCAGCGTTACCTTCTGAATCTGAATACGCGCGCTCTTTCTTGCATATTAGCTTTTTATTTTTAAACTTTTCTATTAGATTTTCCAATATCTGCAATAGTTCTTTGCCGTCATTAAAAAGAGAATTTACTAAATTTTCGTCGACTTCTTCTTTTTTCAGTTTTGATAAAGAAGAGTTCAGATAAATAAACGCCTCTTTAATAGATTGGCTTAAAAATGCGCCCTCTTGCAAAGGGAAGTTTGTTGAGCGTTCATACCTTATGGGTCCGAATTGGGTTTCTATGCGTGTTTCCATAGGACCAAATTTACAATTAAACTGTAAAATCGGCAAATTTACTTTTTGAAAATTTGAAGAAACAAAAACTTTTGATATTTTTGAAAAGACAAAAACTTATCATGAACCATAATTTTTTAACTAAAAAATTTGCCTGCGAAAACTCCCAACGTTGCGTTCGATAAGCAATCACCAATCAGGTTTTTCATATTCTCCTTTGATACTTCCAACATGGCGTCCAATATAGGTTGCATGTCTTTGCTCTTGTTTATCTTCTCGTTCATAATCTTTTATCTTCCTTTCACTTAAATGTTTATATCTTGACTTCATAATGTCGTGGCGGCGCTTGTTTTCGGCCTCCCACAACTTGCGGTAGTTTACACCGTCACTAAAAACTTTGGACACTTTGGCGGCTTATATTGGACTGCAATATTCTTTCCAAGCAAGATAGATAGGTATTTGTTAAAAATCTTGTGTCCTATTCCGATAAATAAAAATAAAGCAGGCAAAACTTATGTGAATAGAATTTACATTTGTCGAATTGGGAAAGCCTTTTGCGTCATATTATATTGTATTGCATGCTAAGTAATTCCTGTGTTTTTGCCACAGATGCGATTTGTTAAAGCGGGTATACCTCAAGCTTTCAAATTCGGGTGATTTATTTATTCTGGGAAGCTATTTGGTTTAATAGCCCAAATACAGGATATTCTCCAACAGCTTTATTGGGAAATGTAAGAACGGATTTAGTTCCGAGTAAATCATAAATAAATCAAAAGCAATGCGCAATTGTACATATCCGAAAACTATTTTCAACAATGAAACAAAATTTACTGCTTTAGGCCTTAATTTTGAAATCGTACTTAAGGGCTCACAATTCTACGCTTTGATTTTTTCCAAATATAATGAAAATTTGCTCCTGTTGGGAGACTCTGCACTTACGCGAATTTTTCTCAATAACGCTATTCTTATGGTGCCTTACAATACGCTTTTATCAATATTAAGAGGCTTTTGTTCGTCTATAAATTCTTGAATTTCTCCTAACCCACCAATATCTTTTGGTAGTAAAAACATATTAATGGAATTTGCATATCTCTTAAAATACTTTATAATTTCATTTATATCAAGATATTCAATCTTATTATCGTTATTTAAGCCAACAGGTTTTTATTTTCAAAACGCCAGTGCATAACCGACAGTAGATGTTTTTATATATTGTTAGTTTTTGTAAATAT
>ULWY01007820.1_pt1 | contig 11653 bp, 9 predicted proteins | sample 1960761 | NCBI WGS metagenome assembly ULWY01 (sample SAMEA4835824, study PRJEB28245) | human gut metagenome | biome: gut microbiome; material: fecal sample | place: Denmark | collected 2008
GTTTCATCAGACATCAATGCCGTAAAAACTGTCATATCTGCACAAAATCTCTACCCGCATACCATTAATTATACCGCCGCACTCAAAAAATTTAAAACATTAGAGGCCTTCTCTTCGGTAAAACCATTGCTTGACCGTCTATTTCCCCTCGCCCCAAAAACGCAGGGAAAACTTGCCGCTGAACAGAACGCTCTCCGCAGCTTTGCTTTTGAACATAAAAAAGAACTGCTCGCTGCATTTTACCTTGAAGCTCTCTCACCGACGACATTTCCTCAAGTTGCTTCTCCCGCCCGGCTTTCAACCGACAATCTGCTGCTGCAAAATGCTCCGCTTTGCCTGACCACCCGTGAAAAAACCGCTTGCAGTCTTGATTTAAACGCATCATTGGAAAAGAATCTTAAAACCGCTCTGCACCGGCTGTCCCCCGGCCAAACGCCGTTCCGATTAAGCCTGCTGACGTCAGCCATTGAAATAACTCCGCAAACAATATTGATGCCTGACGAGGGGCTGATGTTTCGTTTTGGTTCCCGTGAGAACCTGCTTCTTCCTCAGGAAATTGCCGCCTTTCGCAAAAGCCTCGCTGCCCGGAACCGCCAACCGGTTCCGGCTTCTGCCGACAATGCCGAAATTTTCCGCTTTTTGCAATTGCGGTCAGGATTAAACCCGGATTATCATAACAATCAGATGAAATTTTACAAATTTAAAACAGTGGAGATAAATTTAAATGACAACATATAACGGATTCGCATTAAATTATTCAACTGACGAACTAAAAAAAATGACCACCGAAGAAATGACTGACATTACGCTGCTGTCAGAAACCTCTCCTGCATGGCAGGCTCTTTCCGAAGGAGACCGCAAAGCTCTGCAGCACCTGGTTCAGGCCGCCAAGATACTGAACAACGTCTGCCTGCAACAGGACAACCCGCACAATATTTCTTTGAAGCAGGCGCTTGAGCAAGCTGCAAAAAACGATGAACAAGCTGCATTGACTTTAAAAATGTTTAATTCCCTGAATGGCGTATCCGGCTTAAACGGAATTGACCCTGCCCCAATCTGCCTGTTCAAAGGCCTGACAACATCAGCCGGAAAAAATTTTTATCCACAAGACTTAACCGTCGACGAATTTCATCAAATCCTGTTAAACATGTTCGCTGGCGGAGAATCCGAAGAAATTGCCCGCATTTTGTCCGCCCGAACCATGGTTGTCCGCAACGGTGCAAAATTAAAGGCCGTTGATTACACCGAATACTTCAAAAAAGAATTCTCCGCTATGGCAAACGAGCTGGAAGTCGCCGCCCACTACTGCTCTGACGATTTGTTCCGGGAATTTTTGTCATGGCAGGCACAAGCCTTACTGCAAAATAACGAAGATATGGATATGCTGGCCGATAAACACTGGGCCATGATGCAGGATTCGCCTCTTGAATTTACCATCAGCCGCGAAAACTATGATGATGAAATGACACCGACAGTCTTGGAAAATCAGCAGCTTGCCGCTTTGATTAAACAGCATAATATTGATGTTATCGCCAAAGATATGCTTGGCGCCCGGGTCGGCATCGTCAACAGAGAGGGAACCAAACTGCTGCTGCAATTCAGGGATATGATGCCCAAATTGAGCGCCCTTATGCCTTATGCCGGTAAATACGCACAAAGCATCAACGCCGATGCAGATTTAAAGCAAACCATGGTTGACGTTGACTTAATCAGCCTGACCGGAGATTACGCCCAATGCCGCGGCGGTATTACCGTTGCTCAAAATCTGCCCAACAACGACAAACTCGCCATCAAAACCGGAGGCGGACGGCGCAACGTCTATCATCGGCAGGTACGCCAGGGACACGACCCCGAACGAACGCAAAAGATGCTGGACGTTTTTCTTCACCCCGATTTTCACAAATATTACGACTTGGAAGCCGACCACCTGTTTGTTATCGGGCACGAAAACGGACATTCTTTAGGACCGAACAGCGAATATCAGAACTCCCCGGGTATTTGCAAATCCATTATTGAAGAAAATAAAGCCGACACGATTTCAATCGCTTTCATGCCGGAATACGTCAAGCAGGGCATTCTCAGCGAGGAAAGGTTAAAACAAATCTACACCACTTGGATTTTTCGCCTCCTGCTGCGCGCCAAACCGATATTCCCGACCGAAACCTACAAAATAGTCGACTTAATAGAATTTAACACTCTTTTGAAACACGGAGCCATAACATTCGACGCTAACATGCTGCTGCATATCGACTTTGCCAAAGTAAGCCCGGCTATGTATGAGCTGCTGGCTAAAGTTATTGACATTCAGCTCTCTAAATCCCCGCAAAAAGCGCGGCAATACATTGAAGAAAACACATCATGGGGCGAACTTCATGAATATATCGCCGCTGCCCACAAACAACTCGGATTAAAGAAATATAAGAATATTGTAAGTTTCTTCTAAAAAGCGGTTGCATGCCGCAAAGCGATACGATATAAATACGACAGATACTTTTTAAGGAGATTGATTGATGTTCGGACGTTTTTTTTACGGACAATGCTCTTTAGCCGAAGCATTTTGGAAATTTTCATTTTTGGGTCTTGCCGTTTCCGGTTTTGTTACCCGTCTTTTAATGATATTCCTAAAGCAGTCGGCAGGATACGAAACCCGTTATCTGCAGGTTCTATGGAACAACATTTCCCTTCTGAGCATGAATCCGGCTGCTTTTACCTGGCTGTGCTTTTATACCGCAGCATTTTTGGCCGTACTGACCTATTCCGTCGTTTGTATCGTCGGAATGTGGAACACGTACAAAGAATACGAAAAGAGCAAAGTCCTCGCTTTTATCTGTATGCTTCTGGTCTGGGTAATGGTTTATTTTGCCGTTAAATTCTCCATTTACTAATCTTTCAACCTGCTAATCGCTCCATATCGTTATTATCTGATAAAAACTCCTGAAATCAGGAGTTTTTATTTTTCCGGTTTCTTTTCTCCGTTTTTCCACTTTCCATCAAAAAAGGGAGCCAGCTGCTCCCTCTTAACCGTACAATTCAAAATAAACCGGCTAAATATCCAGATTGACCACATTAAGGGCGTTTTCCTGAATAAAGTCTTTACGGGGCTCAACCACATCGCCCATCAAGGTAGAAAAGACCTCATCAGCCTCTTCCATCTGGTCGATTTTGACCTGCAACAGCGAACGTGCTTCCGGATCCAATGTCGTTTCCCATAACTGCTCAGGATTCATTTCGCCCAAACCTTTATAGCGCTGCAAGGTAATTCCCTTCTTCCCGGCAGCCATAACCGCATCAACCAGCGTAACCGGCCCGGCAATTACCGTTTCGCCGCCGGTTTTAGACACCAGCTTTAACGGCTGGGAAAAATTCTCCGCCAAAAATTCTTTCATAGTATTCAGCATCTTTGCCTCGCCGCTTTCCAAAATCGAAGCGCCGACAATATGTTCTTCCCGAACGCCGCGCAATGTGCGATAGAAAGAGATGCTGCCGTTTTCCAAAATATCCGCTTTCCAGCCGCGGTCATATTCCGCTTCCAAATTATCCAACCGCGCCGTCAGGTTGTCCAGAGCTGGCTTCAGCCGATTCGTATCAGCCAAAATCTCCTTGTCAAACAACCCGCTGATAGCCATCTGCTCCACAATATGCTCAGGAGCTTTGACACTCAACATGGAAACAAGGTTCCGCGCTTTCTTTGTACTTTCGACATACGCCACCAAATCCTGTCCGAGGATTCGCTCACCATCGACTTTTTCCAAATAAGCGTCATCGCATCCACCGTTAATCAGATAATCTTCCATCTCGCGGTCATCTTTCAGATAAATAATCGAATTCCCGCGTTTGGCCTTATACAGCGGCGGTTGGGCAATATACACATACCCGCGTTCAATAAGCTCCGGCATCTGCCGATAGAAGAACGTCAGCAACAGCGTCCTGATGTGTGCGCCGTCGACATCCGCATCGGTCATAATTACAATCTTGTGATAGCGGCATTTGTCGGGATTAAAGTCATCACGGCCGATTCCCGTCCCGAGCGCCGTAATAATCGTTCCGATTTCTGCCGAATTCAGCATCTTGTCAAAACGAGCCCTTTCAACATTCAGGATTTTGCCGCGCAACGGCATAATCGCCTGATTCTTTCTGTCGCGCCCCTGCTTCGCCGACCCGCCCGCAGAGTCTCCCTCAACAATAAACACTTCCGACAAAGCCGGATCTTTTTCCTGACAGTCTGCCAGTTTTCCCGGCAGGGAAGAAATATCAAGCACGCCTTTGCGCCGCGTCAATTCGCGAGCTTTGCGCGCCGCCTCGCGCGCCGTTGCAGCTTCAACAATCTTGCCAACGATAATCTTGGCTTCTGCCGGATGCTCGTCCAGCCATTCCTTAAGCTTATCGCCCATAATGCTTTCTACAACCGGTCGCACCTCAGAAGAAACCAGTTTATCCTTAGTCTGGGACGAAAATTTCGGATCCGGTACCTTAACTGACAAAACGCAGGTCAGCCCTTCGCGCATATCGTCACCGGTAATAGCCGTTTTATCCTTTTTCAAAAGCCCGTTTTCCAAAATATAGTTATTGACTGTTCTTGTAAGTGCTCCCCGGAAACCGGCCAGATGCGTTCCGCCGTCCTTTTGCGGCACATTGTTGGTAAAGCACAACATACTTTCGTTATATGCTTCCGTCCACTGCATAGCGACATCGACCTGCATACCGTTCTGTTCGCCGGAAATGCTGATAATACTTTCATGCAGCGGAGCTTTCGCTTTATTCAGGTGCGTAACAAACGCCTTCAATCCGCCTTCATAATGAAAAACCGTTTCCTTAGGCTCATTGCCGCGATTATCAATCAATTTCAAATAAACGCCGGAGTTCAAAAAAGCCTTCTCACGGATAGAACGTTCCAAAACGTCATAGCTGAATTCCGTCTGTGTAAATGTTTCAGGAGACGGCAAAAAAGAAACTTCTGTCCCGTGGCGTCCCGGCGTCGAGCCGGTAACATGAATATGCTCCACGACATTACCGTTTGCAAATTCGGCTTCATACTGCTGGTCATTGCGCCAAATCTTCAGCCTCAGCCATGTAGACAAGGCATTGACTACCGACACCCCCACCCCGTGCAGACCGCCGGAAACCTTATATGAATTATTGTCAAACTTGCCGCCGGAATGCAACTCGGTCATAATGACTTCCGCCGCCGAAACGCCCTCTTCCTTATGCATATCAACCGGCATGCCGCGGCCGTTGTCGCGAACAGTTGCCGAACCGTCAGGATTTAAAATAACCTCGGTTTTATCGCAATATCCTGCCAACGCTTCGTCAATTGCATTGTCAAGAACCTCATAAATCATATGATGCAGGCCGGATCCGTCATCGGTATCACCGATATACATACCCGGACGTTTCCGCACAGCATCCAAACCCTTCAACACTTTGATTGAATCTGCGTTATATTCTTGTTCGCCCTTAATAATTTCATCTTCCGTAAATTCAGCCATTATAAACCTCTGTTTTCGTAAATCTCCAAGTCTTTTTTAATATAGCATACCTGAAGATTTTACCAAGCAAAATTTACAAAAATATAAGGGTTATCAACAAAAAACATCCCCATCAACCGGAGTCGCACAGCTGTCTGAAACAGAAAAAAACAAATTCCGTCTACACATTCTATCTTGGCGGACAAGCATGTTTATGGTATCATCAATTTATAACTATACACAAAAAGGAGGAACGGCTATGACCGACAACAATCTTATGGATAGTATGTAGGAAATTTTTAAAATCAGAGTGGAAGCTCTGCAAAATATCAACCCCAAAATGTTCGTCGACAATCAAAAACCTGTATCATTTTTATCAAATCTTGAAAAAGACGGCCCCAAAGACGCCCTGATTAAAGCCTCTTTGGTAGCCCAAGCATATATAACCACCAAAAAACCTCAACTGTCAGACAAGTTTGACCATGCATACAGCGAAGCGCTTGTAGACCGTAACATTCACGCTGATATCAACCGTTTTTTAATACCGAGTCTGGTTAACGCCTATCTGCAGGATAAACAAAACGGCATAATCGATGAAAACGGAAAATTAACCGGCAACCTGAAAAAATCAAAAATTATGCAGATTCCCCATAATGACTCCCAATACGGCGTTCCGGCACAAGCGCGGGATGTTATAAACAAATATTCCAACACTTCAAAACTGGCAGAACTGCGCAGCAAAATTGCCCAAACGGCAGACAAATGCCTGAATACAAATTTGGAAAAAAGGAAGTTGCCAAAAACGCTTAAGAATATTGAAACAATAATATCCGACAATCTATTCGACAGATAATCGCTGCCAGAACAAAACAGCAATACTGTTTTGTTCACTTCCAACGGGGCTCCTCTCATATTTTTTCAGAAAGTTCCTCAAAAAGCAACAAAACTCCAAAATCAAACGTGGCGTTTTTCTGGCATCGTACTTCCTGCCCCACCAATACCCCCGCAAATATGCGTACGAAAACTCTCGCCAAAGCTTAAATATCTCCCCTCCGCTGTTCCTGCGTCTAGAAATGTCTTTTGACATTTCCGCAAATGGTTTTACTTAATGTTGCACCTAAATAAATAACTGCTAAACAGCAAACACCTAAAACGAGTAACGGAGTCCCAGAGACATCTCCATAATGTTTTTAACATAATCATTGCTGCCGGTCATCGTAACATAATGTGCCATCGCCCGAACAGCCCAGTTCCTGTTCAAATTAAACTGCAGTCCCAATCCGGTACGCATGCCAAACGACTCTTCTTTAACGTTGCCATTAACGCTATATCCCAATACATTTGCTGCAAGATTTATATCAAAATCATAATACGCGCCACCCAATGACATCAAAATATCCAATTGCTTGTCTATCGGCTGATAAAATAAAAAATCCACCCCGTACGCCGCATATTTTACACCGACATCAATGTTATTGCCATTAAAACGTGTCCCTTTATTCTCTTTTCCCGCCTGCTGATAAAAAAGTTCCATTCCGACTTTCTTATTAAAGCGAAATCCCAGCGTCGGCTTAAAAAAGTTATATTCAGTTTCAGCTATACTCTTATACTTAAAATTTCCTTCCTTCTCCAAATCAAGATGATTTCTGCCGACATCCAGCCCCAGTGTATAGCGCGGATGCTGCGTTTCCTTCCTCGGCAACGGGCGCACATAATTCGCCGTCACTGTTCGAGAAACAACGCGCGTTCCAGGCTGACGATAATACTCCGCCCGCGCAGAGCCGCAAATTAAACCGAAAAAGACTCCGGACAAGAGTAAGAACTTTCTCATATCACACTTCCCTTTTTTCCCAATGGTTAAAGAAAAAGCCATCTTGACTAGAAGATGACTGGAAGTTGAAAGTCTGCTAATGAACAGTGCGGTATATTCACCGCTGAGGCTTATTTTACCGCCTTCCAGTCCACGACTGAAGGCATGTAAAGTTTCGCCTTTACATAGTGCGTCATTAGAGAGGCTTTCAAACCCCGAAATGTCCTCCGGACATTCCGACTTGAGACTAAAGCACCCTCGCTTAACATTTAGTAAATATCATTATGTAAAGAATAATATGTTATATACTTTTGCAAATTAAAACCGATATTACGCAAAAACGATTCCACATATTACGCCAAAAATAACGCTGCCGAATCACCTTCCCCGGCAGCGTTGACATTCAATTTTTAACAAAAAGATTAAAAAACTTTTCCGCAATTCAAAACGAAGTTTCCCTTATTTTCGCACATCAAAAACGTCAAAGCATCCCTGCAAATACGCCAGCAGTGCAGTGTCTTCCACCAATGCCAGGCATTGACTCTCCGTCGTATCCGTATCGGAAGGGACTTTTCGGTATTTCTGTAAATAATATTCCTTAACGCCAAGCCCCTTCAAAGTATCTGCAATCGTATAAATATCTTTAACCGAAAGAAAGCGCGGATCACAAGTCGTCCGGCATTCAAACGGCACCCCTGAATTAATCAGCAGATGCAGGCTTTCCCGAACCTTCTCCACATCTGCGATTCCCCCGGTAACATCTTTATACCGTTCGGCCTCCAACGGCGCTTTAATATCAAATCCGACCCAATCGGTTTTGGACAAAACCTCTTTAAGATGTGCCGGACGATATCCTCCGGTATGGAGTCCGATTTGATATCCCAAAGCTTTCACTTCGTCCATTGCCGCCCCCAGGGTATCCTGAACCAAAGGTTCTCCGCCTGAAAAAACCACAGCATCAAGCATTCCTTTTCTCTGCTCAAGAAAATCCGTAAACTTCTTCCAGACGATATTCGTCTCGGCATTCACATCCTGAAGATGCGTATTATGACAGAAAGGACAACGCCAAGGACACCCCTGCATAAAGACAACAGCAGACATCCGGTTAGGAAAATCGACGATACTGAATTTCTCAATACCGCCGATTCTAATAGCACTCATCAACAGACCGCTAAACTGGTTAAACCCCGTTTAACCGCTTACTCGGCAGCCAAAGCCATCGTATTGTCTCTGCAGACGCATTCACGGGCTTCGCATCCCATAACGGCCTTCTCTTCGCAGAAACACAAGCGGGATTTATATTCGCCTTTCTTGCCGACATTAAATTCCGTCGTCGGGCGGATATATCCCATAACTCTGGTATAGACTTCGCAACGCTGTCTTTCAGAATCGTCTAATTTAACATCATCAATATTAATAATATTGCTCATCTTTCTCCCTTTCACTAGTATAATATTCTACGCTACTTCTTGCTTTTTTGCAAGCATTTTTAACTTTTCTGCCTTCTTTTCCTGATCGCAAATCGGACAGAACTCATGTTCCCCGGCAATATAACCGTGTTTCGGACATACGGAAAACGTCGGAGTAATCGTGATATACGGAAGGCGGTAATTTGCCAAAACCTTCTTGATGAAATCACGACAAACTTTTGCGGACGAAATACGCTGGTTCATATAGAGATGAAGCACCGTACCGCCGGTATATTTGGACTGCAGGCGCGCCTGCAAATCCAGCGCTTCAAACGGATCATCGGTATAACCGACCGGAAGCTGTGAAGAATTCGTATAAAACGGAGCATCGGGCGTACCGGCTTGAATAATACCGATATAGCGTTTCTTATCCTCTCTGGCAAATCTGGTTGTCGCACCTTCCGCCGGAGTCGCTTCCAGATTATACATATGCCCGGTTTCTTCCTGGAATTTTACCAGCCTGTCACGGACAAAATCCAAAAACTTCTCGGCAAATGCCTGTCCCCATGTATCGGCAATGTTATGCTCGTCATTGGTAAAATTCCGTATCATCTCGTTCATGCCGTTGACGCCGATGGTCGAGAAGTGATTGCGCAGCGTACCCAGATATCTCTTGGTAAACGGGAACAGCCCGTTATCAATCAGGCGCTGAATGACCTTACGCTTGATTTCCAGCGAAGAGCGCGCAATGTTCATCAACTCGTCAACCCGCGCAAACAACCCGGCTTCATTACCTTTGTAAACATATCCGAGTCGCGCGCAGTTAATCGTAACCACGCCGACAGATCCCGTCTGCTCGGCAGAACCGAATAATCCGTTTCCTCTGGCTAAAAGCTCTCTCAAATCCAGCTGCAAACGGCAGCACATTGAACGAATCTGTCCCGGTTTCAACGACGAGTTCAGGAAATTCTGAAAATAAGGCAAACCATACTTGGCCGTCATTTCAAACAGCAATTCCGTATTCTCGTCTTCCCACGGAAAATCCCACGTCATATTGTAAGTCGGAATCGGAAACGTAAACGGCCGCCCTTTAACATCGCCGCCCATCATAACATTGATATAGGCTTTGTTAATCATCGCCATTTCTTCGCCCAAATCGCCGTACGTATAATCCTGTTCCACACCGGCAATAATCGGATGCTGATCGCGCAAATCTTCCGGGCAGACCCAATCGAAAGTAAAGTTCGTAAACGGAGTCTGCGAACCCCAGCGGGACGGAACATTCAGATTGTAAATCAGTTCCTGCATACTCTGTTCAACCTGCTCGTATGTCAGCTTGTCATTCCGGACATAAGGAGCCAAATATGTATCGACCGAAGAAAACGCCTGCGCACCGGCCCATTCGTTCTGCAACGTTCCCATAAAATTGACCATTTGGCCGACTGCCGAAGACAAATGCTTCGGAGCTCCGGCCTCAACTTTTCCCGGTACGCCGTTAAACCCTTCGCGCAGCAGGTTCTTCAGCGACCACCCGGCACAGTATGCTGCCAGCATACTTAAATCGTGGATATGGATATCGCCGTTTCTGTGTGCTTCGCCGACCTCCGCCGGATAAACGTGCGACAACCAGTAATTGGCCGTAACCTTGCCGGAAACGTTTAAAATCAATCCACCGTTGGAATACCCCTGATTCGCATTTTCTTTAATGCGCCAGTCCAAATTCTCCAGATATTCGTTAATTGAACTTTCCACGTCAATAACGGTTTTGCCGTCGCCGCGCAGTCTGTTTCTCTTATCGCGATACAAAATATAGGATTTCGCCGTCTTAAAATAGTTGGAAGAAATAAGCACCTGTTCAACAACATCCTGAATATCTTCTACCGAAGGCAGGGATTCGTCAAACTTATGCGATAAAATTTTCATCACCTGAGCTGTCAAAAGCCACGCATCGTCGCCGTCAAATTCAGAAGTAATCTCGCCGGCCCGCAATATTGCATTATAAATTTTATCGCCGTCAAAATCAGCGAGGGTTCCGTCTCTTTTTGTTATGCTTTTAAACGGCATTTTATATTTTTTTGCCGTCGGCATCTGCAACTCGTTATTTGCCATTTTATTATTCTTCCCTTCTCTTTATTTAGTAAGTTTATGGGGTCTCGCCCTTAGCAACACCCTACTACATATAGTATTAACAAACCGTAAAGATATACAAGATGTAGTAAAAATACTCTTTAAAGCGCCAACGCTTCAACTGCCCCTATCTTAAAAAAAACACTCCTTTTGACAAGTCGTCATCCCCCGTTTTTTTTTAAATTTGTATATCCCCCTAAAATTAAAACACTTTTTTTTTTTTAAAGGGTCTATAACCGCGCTGCCAAAAATTTTAAACCTGTTACTAACAGCTTTTTAAAATTTTAATTTCTGCCAAAACGATTTTTTTAACACAAAAAGATTGACCTTGCTTTTATACGCCTATATTATATTTGACGGATTAAATTTCAGGGAGAGATAAAGTTGCGCAAAACCATAATTTGGGATCTGGACAATACCCTTTATTTTGAAACGGAAGAATATAAAAACAAACTTAATGAAGCCACGGCCGCAGCCGCCATCAAAGAGTTCAACGTTCCGCTTGACTTTAAGGAAGCTACGGAAAAAGTAAAAGAATCTTACGCGACATACCGGGACGGATTGGAAATATTTTCCCGTGAATATGGCATTCCGCACAAAGACCTGTACGTTTCCTACCACAATTACAAAAGCGAACTGGTAAAAACCATTGCCCCGTATGAAGGATTGCTTGAAAACCTGAAGAGCCTTCAGTGTCCGCAGTACGTCTTTTCCACATCTTCCAAAGATATCTGCGAAAAAATTCTGAAGCATATCGGGCTGTATGATTTCTTTGCCGGCAGATTCTATTCCGTAGAAGATTTTGACGTGTATAAGAAGAACGAAAGCCCTGACGTATACGC
>ULWY01015758.1_pt1 | contig 11610 bp, 7 predicted proteins | sample 1960761 | NCBI WGS metagenome assembly ULWY01 (sample SAMEA4835824, study PRJEB28245) | human gut metagenome | biome: gut microbiome; material: fecal sample | place: Denmark | collected 2008
GTTATTTCTGTATACCCGTCTTTCTTACCGGCAAAACTGAACTTGTAAGTCTGAGCATCAGCGACGGCAAAAGCCATCGCCAATACTGCAGGAAATATATATCGTTTCATGTTCGTTGCGTATTTTTTATTTCTTGAACTTCGGTTTCAACTCGTCTGGCGAATCCTTGGTGTACATATCCACCTTCGGAGCCTTCTTGGTGAAAAGATCATCTATCAGCTTGCAGTCAAGAGTGAAAGATGGTTTGAACTTATCAGAGTTCATGTACTTCAGTATTGAAGCTCTCAACTGTCGGGCAACCACACGTTTGTCAAGATTATTTACAATATCCATAGTTGTCATCACAAGCTTTCCTCCCAAAACATTTGCTTCGAAAAGCATACCTATCTTACGGCTGAGGAACCATGTATCGATGCTCTGTACGATAGGCTGGAAATCTGCAGGGAAATCAGTAAACTGCATGACCTGAGCACGATTTACAAGTTCCCACCACTGCAGGTCGCTATGATAATCAGTAGGGAATATTTCAAATATAGAATGCTTGTCGTCAATGCTGACACCTGTTGTGTGAGGCGGGCGCATCTTGAACCATGATGTATTCCAGAACACAGGAGTGAAATACTGCACAACTTCCTCACCGTACGAAATCTTTCCGGCAGCTGTAACCAGCACCTTGCCACCCTTCTTCAACACCTCTTTTGCCTTAGCATCGAGAGTGTCGGTGATGTAAACATTTCCAGTCTCATCCTTAACCTTTGAAGGATATACCCAGAAATTCCAGTCGTTGACAGCATCAGAACCTTCATTGATTGAAGCTGTACCAGGTATACGAACCTCCAGATTCAGTTTGGTAGCTTCCTCTATTCCCTTGAGAGGTATATCAATAGAACCGATCTGTTTCTGTCCACCAATTTCAATGTCGCCGCTGTTCAGGTTACCCTTAGCATAAATCTTTCCACGGCTATCCTTAACCTCATAATAAGGTTTTGCATCTTTAAGTACTGCATCAGAGAACTGCGACACCTCTATGTCTGCCTTGAAATGCTCGTCGGCTGTATATGTAAACTTAGGTATACGGGCCAGAGGAACAACAGGACTGCAGAAACGTCTGAATCCGGTTGCATCGATATATCCCTTTTCGTCAAAGAACACATCTGTCAATCCGACAAGTGCAGTGCCCTGTCCAGAATAATCATTGAGAGCCAAAAGCTGGAATCCTGCATAATTAGGAGTACGCAGAGTGCGCTCTATTTCATATTTGTAGCACAAAGCCTGCAATTTTCCACTTGCCATGACAAACTTGTTTGCAAGTCCGCCCATATTGTTGTCATTTAGTATGTCTCTGAATATTTCAAAATTCTTGGCCTTGTTTACACCGTAATATTTGGTAATCTCGTCAAAGTTAGGGAACACGCACCACTGTCCTGTCTCGTGAGACACGTACGGCTGGCTCACAGTATCAATATTAGCTCTGAAGTCAGACAATGTTTCCGGAGCACGGCGACGCCACTCGGCAAGTCCTCTTGCACCAGCCTTTACATGATACTGGCTCTTTGGCTGCCACTGCCATCCTCCACCGACAGAAGCACCTGTGTATACACGTCTGCTGTCAGCCTTCTTCCAATAGTCAATAAAGTCGGATACCCATGCAACCCAGTTGCCTGCAGGCTCATTTCCACATGCAAGCATGCAGAACGAAGGATGATTGCCGTATTCCTTTACGATAGCCTTGGTTTCGTCCATGAGGTAAGTATCAATCTTCATGCCGTTGCCGAGCTTAACACCGTGGTTAGGCCAGCTAGGTCCTTCCGGCTGAATGTAGAAACCGACGATATCTGCTGCTTCAAAAGCGGCTTCAGGCGGACAATAGGAATGGAAACGCATGTGGTTGAGTCCATATTCCCTGCAAACCCTGAAAATTCGAATCCATTCATCCACATTTGTAGGAGGATAACCAGTAATAGGGAAATCGCAGTTTTCTACAGTTCCGCGAAGCTGAACAAGTCGGCCGTTTACATAAAACATCTTTCCGTTGATGGTAATTTCTCTCATACCGAAGACAGATGTCTTAGTCTGCTTTCCGCCTTTGACCTCAATAACAGTTGTAAGTTTGTAAAGTGCAGGACTGAACTCATCCCAAAGAAGCATACCGTCGCCCATTGGCATATCGATATCCACAACAGTTGTATCAGCAGTAAGCTTGATTTCCTTTCCTACAGCATCGACATTATGCATCTTCGCCGTATTGAAAGCTTTTGCCGAGAGGCTTATATTCACCTTCTCGCCAGGCTTGCCCACAACTGCAATTTTCACAGACGCTTTCTTGTCCTTTATATCCGGATAGACCTGAATGTCATCCATAAAGGAAGCAGGGAACTCCTGAAGTTCCATACGTCCAACAATACCATTCCAGTCACCTTGAGTCTGGTCTGTCACAGAATGGCTGTCAATACCCACACCGACAGTCTCTACTCTGTTGTCGATACGTACAGAGAATACATTTTCACCCTTCTTAAGGTACTCTGTAACCTCGAATCTATGAGGTACGGACAGACTGTTCTGCATACCGACCTCGTGACCATTGACCCAAAGAGTAGTTTCGATGTGCGGACGTTCAAGGAACAGGAAGTATCTCTTGCCCTTCTCTATACGATCCATTGAAACAGTCTTATTGTACCAGGCTACACCTACATAATGTTTGTCCGGAGTAAGGAAAAACGGAAGTTTTACGTTACCAGTCCTGCGATACTTCTCCATATATGGATTATAGAAATACGAACTGTCATAAAGGCTTCCCACCCATTTTGTTTCAACCGTTACATCATCACCCTTAAGTCTCTGAGGCATAGATGCCGGAAGTTCGATTTCATCATCAAGAGATGCACGCTCGTACCAGCGTTCCCCCACTCCCTTATCATTCCTGTCGATCTGGAAATCCCAGTCACCGGCAAGATTCACTGTTTCCTGCGAAACAGCTCCGCATACACAAAACAGTGATGTGGCTACAAAAGTCATTATTTTCTTCATGTTGATAAATTATAAGTGTGTTTGTTTCATCAAGTGTCTGTCAATGTCCTATCTCGAAGCCGGCAGCTTCAGAGTCTGAAGCGAAGCCTCAAGCATTCTTATAAGTTCGCGTTTTTTCTTGTTCGGCAAATAAACGAATCCTTCGGCAACAATCACTCTGTTGTTTATGGTATCAACCTGCGAATAAGAGACAAACGGGCCTCCCATCATGTCATTCTCCATCTGCCACAAGCCTCTAACTTCCTGAACGAAGTGCCCGTCAACAGAAATATACCTGGAAGTCAAAGACCTTCTGTCAAGCGACATATACTGCTGTGCGTGCTCGCCCTGCAGATTGACCATCATGAATGAATCGCGCTTTTCCACGAAATAATTGAGAGTAAACGTGCTGTCCGAAGTATAAGGATAAGAATAGAAGCACATGTTCAGATTGTTGAGTCGTCCTTCCGACGTCGCCCAAAGAAAATTCAATCCGGTCTTCAAATCATTAAGGTCCTTAGGAGCGTATATCTGACATCCGAACATCTGCTTCACTTTCGTAAGCACCTTTCCGCTGTATGCTGACCTGAGGTAATCGCGTTCACGTCCAAGTTCCTCATTCACAAACATATTTACCACATTATTGCCCTGCTCGGAAAGAAGGTTTACAAAAGTTTCATTATTAGGAGCATACATTGTAATTATAAGCTGCGGATTGACATGCACGTTTCGCATTATCTTAACTCCGGCCTTTTTATATTTCGAACTGATATCAACCACTAGAATATTGGCAAAAACCTTGAACGTATTGTTGAAATCAACAGGATTTATAGATGTCAAACGAAAATTCGGCTCCGACTGAGGCAAGCCTGGTATGTCCTGCATGACGACATCTGTAAGCAAAGAGCCATACATACCTTTAAGCCAATCCTTGTCGGTCACAAGAAGCAATTCGTAAGGTGCACTTCCGGCAGTACGGCGTACAGAACTTTTCTGTTTACCGCCATTGCCTCCACATGAACAAAACAGAGCAACGGCCAAAACAGAACATGCAAAAAAGAAAAATAATTTTCTCATCATATCATCAATCATTTATATACAGATTTTCAAATATACACATCAAATCCATACGTTTTACCTGCCCAGCCTGTAAATTTCACTGCCGGCCAAAAGGAAGCATCCAAGTCCGAAATCATCAAAATCAGGTTCAACATCATATCCAAGAGGCTGACCGTCTTTAGGTTCCTTTCCTGTACCTTGCACAAATCCCAGAAATCCATCATCGTGCACGCACTCTTTCACCATTGCGTTCCATGAATCCAGAACCACAGGCAAGAAACGATCACGGTCAAGCGCTCCGTGCCTTATTCCCCATGCCATTCCGTAAACAAAAAGTGCAGTTCCCGTCAATTCCTTTCCTCCGAAATTGCTTTCGTCATGAAGACTTACATTCCAGAATCCATCCTTTCTGCGGCAGTCCAGCAAAGCTTCGCTCATATCCTTGAAATCCTTCATATAATCTTCATAATGAGCATCCTCGAACAACATGTTCCACTCGGTTTCCCCAAGTTTCTCAAGATACGAAGGAGCTTCGGAGCCTTTACCTACAAGCATAGCATCCATTATCCTTACAAGTGCGGCATAAGCCCACCCGTTGCCACGGCTCCAATAGCAGTTGCGTCCGTTTGGTTCTTTATAAGGAGGAACAAAATCCTTATCGCGCCACCAAAGGCCCTCTTCCTCATTGTACAGACCTCCAGCTATATCGTTGCGTGTACAGCTGTACATCTTCCATCCTTTTTCCAGATAGCGCGACGCCTCTTCGTCACCGCCCAGCTTGGCGACACGTGCCATCTTGGCAAATACCGGAAGTCCCATCTGAATCGCATCCACCCAAGTCCAATCACGGTCTGACGACGATTGCAGCAAATGGTCCATACATTTTTTTGACGGAATTATAAGAGCTGAATCGCGTCTGCCTTCAGGCTGAAGCATAAACATGTCAATATATGTCTGACAACAGCAATAATTGTCGGCATCCTTGGTGTGTATTCCACCTCGCGGAGACCACTTGTGAGAATCTCCCCATCTAATTATATAGTCAATATTCCGTTTTCTCTGTTCCGCAAACTGCTTGTCAAACGATTCTACTTCGGCCAAAGCCGTCAATCCTTCAAAATACACGCCTCTTGTCCATAGATTGCTGGGACGCATAATGCGGACAAAAGTAGCCTTAGACGGATCAGGATATTTATTAATGAAATAAGTGTTTGCACGTTCCATAACTTCAAGCACTTCCTCACGAGAAGGCATACTCTGGGCAAACGAAAAGATTGAAACGGCCCAAAAAGCCAATACTAACAGAAGATTTTTTTTCATACCTGGATTAGATTCACAGTTTTTCATTTTTGCAAAAATACGCCAAAAACTCCAAAATACAACACCAAAAGTTATAAGAGTATATAAAAAACGAACCATCCTGATAGTTTTATCAGGATGGAACGATCCACTTAATAAAAAAACACCTATAACTTATCAACTTTACTCCACGCTCCACAACAGTTTCCACCGACGTGGACAAACTTAATTCTGGAGCTTTATGAAAAAAGTTCTACTTATTATATATTAATCACTGATATTCTGCATCACGCAGATCTGCAATGAAAACTCTACTTTTATAACACCGATTATGATGTTACCGATGCAACATCTTTCAATCGATTTACAAATATATATTAAATTCAAACGATTGAATAAAATCAGAAAAAAAATGTATTTTTGTGACGAAAAATTACAATGATGGCTTATGACAAATAAAAGAACAACAATTTATGACCTAGCCAAGGCTATGAATCTATCTGCCTCTTACATATCCAAGGCACTCAACAATCATCCGTCTGTAAGAGAAGAAATAAGAGAAAAGGTCAGAGCTAAGGCAAAGGAACTCAACTACAGCCACAATTCATATGCGGCCAATTTGAGACGCGGTTCATCTAAGACCATCGGTGTCATAGTGCCATACATACGCCGAAGCTTCTTTGCAAAAGCCATAGCTGGTATAGAGGAAGTCTGTACCAACAACGGCTACGGAGTCATCATTTGCCAGTCGCAGGATTCTTTTGAACGAGAATGCCATGCCATAAAAACGCTAATAAGACAAAACGTTGATGCCATATTCATTTCTGTGGCGGCAGAAACGCATACGTCAGAGCATCTGCTTCCTGTAATACAAAATGGAATAAAGATTATCCAGTTCGACCGCACAATAGAAAATTTCAATTGTGCAAAGGTGATGAACGACAACGAGCAGATGGCTTACGATGCCACCATGCACCTAATTTCTCAAGGCTATAAGAAAATAGCCTATCTCGGTGGAACTCAATATCTGGCAATTTATCAGCTGAGAAAGAAAGGCTATCTTAAGGCGCTCGAGGAATCTGGTCTGCCAAAATTCGATGAGTTTATCTGCGACAATACACAAAAACCGGAAGCGACCATAGAAGCCACAAAAAAACTGCTGACATCCGGCAACATCCCTGATGCATTCGTCACAGTATCCGACGAACAGGCAACTCACGTACTTCTGACAGCATTGGATATGGGCTTTAAGATTCCTGAAGAAATCGGTATAATCGGCTTCGGAAATGATGAGACGACACTTATTACAAGACCTACAATTTCATCTGTTGACCAGAAAAGCTTTGAGCACGGACGCAAAGTAGCCGAACTTTACTTTGAAATTGCAGAAAAAGAGAAAGAAGGAAGCTATATCGATACAACAGAAATCATATCTGCAAATGTAATCGCACGCGGAAGCAGCAAACGCAGATAAAAATGCCGTCACCCAATACAGCGGCCATCAGTTTCCAATCGAAGGCTAATAAGCTTAAGTCTGCACAGACTTTACACAAATCAACCATAAGACACAAAAAGCCGTTGCATCTACAACAACCTAGAGATGCAACGGCTTCTTTCATTCCAATCCAATTTACATTTGATCACGTGCCTACGTAGAAAACCTCAAGCATTATATACGCACCAAACAGATGACGCACAACGCAGCTCCAACATTAGAAATAAAGTTAGGATGTTAAAATTTCACTTTTAAGCTCCTTTCGCCACAACGCAATATATATATGCCATTATGGAGACTTACTGTTGTATTACTTCCGCTGTAGACTTTGTGCCCTTGCATATCATATATGCAGATAGGCAATCCTTCAGGATTATACAAAAATCCTTCGCTAATGCGTATGTTCTCCGGCATTTCCATCTTTCCTATAGCGCTATCACTTATAGGCAACAAGTTAAACCCATTCCATACTTCAGCAGCTTTATAGGCATCCAACGATTCTGCTGGCACATAAATTGTTTCAATTCCTGAAGCATGAAAGCTGTAAGGATCTATTGTAGGCGGCGTAGTGGCTTTCACTAGCATTTCATTTAAAGAATAACACTCTATAAACGCATCTGCACCAATGCTAGTCACCCCACTTCCTATTATTATCGATTCGAGATTGCGGCAATTATAAAAAGCCCTATCGCCTATAGTAGTCACACTCTCAGGAACAGAATAAGACGTTGCTGATTTCGCTCTAGGATATTGAATAAGCATTGTCTTATCTGCATTAAACAGAACCCCATCTTCAGAACTATAATAGCTGTTCTTTTCATCCACATTAAAGACTTCAAGGTCGCCGCAATTGCCAAATGCCACATAGCCAATATTCTGCACACTGCCAGGAATGTCAACAGATACAATATCCGCATAATCAAAAGCCTCATCAGCAATGACTCTTGTTCCGTTCAATACTTCATAGGCATCATCTAATCCATAACGGGCTTGTATAAGACAATTATCAACATACAGAACATTATTTGTCCAATTCATATCATTATTATATAAAGCTGTTCCGGCAAATGCATATGGACGAATAGTCGTTACGCTGTTCGGAATATTTACCGAGGTCAAACTGTAACACTCCAAAAATGCAGAATGGCCTATAACAACTACATTATCGCCCAAAGCAGCAGACATGAGATTAGAACAACATTCGAACATATAATCACCAATGACACGACTATTTATGTTCGCTGACTTCAGACCTGAACAATCATAAAAAACTGATACTCCAATATTATTCACGCTGGAAGGAATGTCAATGCTAGTCAAACCAGAGCAACCGCTAAATGCGGAATTGCCGATGCTTGCAACACCGTTACCCAAAGTTACAGACATCAGGTTAGAACAATAAGCAAACATATAATCACCTATGGTGCGGCTATTTATATTCGCCGACTTCAGACCTGAACAATTATAAAAAACATATTCTCCTGTATTATTCACGCTGGACGGAATGTCAATACCAGTCAAGCTGGAGCAACTGCTAAATGCATACCCTCCAATATTCGTCACGCTGCTTGGTATATCTACAGAAATCAAGCCGGAGCAATTGTAAAACGCATAATCTGCAATCAACCTTGTACCTTCTGCCATATCAAGGCTACCTGTCAAACTTGTTCGAGCTTTTATCAGGCAATCATCAACATAGAGCACGTCGTCTTTCCAGTTTTCTTCGTTATCATATATACCTGTACTCTCAAAAGCCCATGTAGCAATAGCCGTCACGCTTTTGGGGATGTCAACTGACATAAGGCTGGAACAACCAGAAAATGCAGACTGGCCGATAGCCGTCACACCTTCTGGAATGTCAACCGACACAAGGTTGGAGCAACTAAAGAATGCTGACTGGCCGATAACGGTCACACCATTTGGGACAGAATAAGCTGTTTCTTTTTTCCCCATTGGATATTGAAGAAGTGTTGTCTTGTCGGCATTAAACAACACACCATCCTCTGAACTGTAACTGTTGTTTCCTTCTTCAACATTGAAAGCATTAAGACTGAAGCAATTTGAAAACGATTGTTCTCCTAAGCTTGTCAGCCCAACACCTATATTAACAGATTCCAAACCTAGACAGCTCCCAAAAGCTCCGTCGCCGATACTCGTCACACTATTCGCGATTGATACTGATGTCAGACTTTCGCAACCGCTGAACGCACCCATATCAATAGTTACTACACCTTCGGGTACAGAATATGATATATCTGTCTTTCCTTCCGGGTATCTTATCAGTGTTGTTTTGTCGACATTAAACAGCACGCCATTATCAGAACTGTAACTATTATTGCCTTCTTCCACATTGATGCCTGTCAGGCTGGAACAAAAATTAAACACACCATAACCGATACTCGTTACGCTGTTAGGAATATTCACAGAAATCAGGTCTCTACAATTTTCAAATGCGGCACCACCTATGCTAACCACACTATTGGGAATAGCCACTGAAGTCAAGCTGAAACAATTAGCAAAGGCTCCATCACCTATACTCGTCACGCCTGTCGGAATAATTATAGATTTCAGATTACTGCAAGATTGGAAAGTACGTTGTAATATACTTGTCAGACCTGTTGGAATATTCACAGAAGTAAGAGCGGAACAGCCAGAAAACGCAAAATCTCCGATGCTCGTCACGCTATTAGGAATATCAAAAGAGACAAGACCAGAACAATCCGTAAATGCATAACGTCCAATACTTGTAATGTTACCTTGAATATTTACCGAAGTCAAACCTTCGCAAGAGCCAAAAGCATTATTGCCAATAGCAACAACACTATTCGGAATAATTACCGAAGTGATTCTTGAGCGGATAAAAGCCCATTCACCAATGCTTGTGACGGCATAGTCGCTTCCATTATAGTTTACCGAAGTTGGGATGTATAGCTCACCAGACAAATAACTGTAGTTGTCACTACCACCATACACCTCATACGTTACCTCCACAGTCTTGGCTTCTTCATCAGTAATGTTGTAATACAGATTGCCGGACTTGAAATCATAGGACCACACATTTGTTGCCACAAATAGTGAAAAAATAAAAGTAAATAATTTTTTCATAACCGAATAACATAAAATGGTTAATACTAAAAATAGAATATTCGATATAAATATTTTTATAATTATAAATTCACCTTGCCGAAATGCTACAGCATTGCAATCTGTACACCTGTCTTTTGCACAAGTACAGAAACAGCTAAGCAACATACCATTATCAAGATAAAAACTTTCATATTTCTTACCTTATATATTATGTCCGTCAGCCATCACCAGACATGTTAAAAGCATTTTAAAGGATTAATAAAGAGCGTGAGGCTGCTTGCTAGACCATTTGCGATATAGCGGAATCCCCATCCCGTAGAAAATACAAACAGTCAAGCAACAGCCTCACGCCTATGAATACACGTACGAGTGTTCCCCACACAGGCGGGGAACACCAACACTGATATATACATTGAGCGTGAGCGTCTGTTGCATCACTTTGCATTTTCATTTAGAAATTGGGGATTTTCTATATCACAAAGTAAATTCCAATAAGACGCTCTCTTTAATTTCAAGCTTCCGCCTCTACGGAATATATTGCAAAGATAAAGTTTTTTTTATTTCAACCTTCATTTCTGTAGTTTTTTTATTTAGACATGCGACCATCTGATATATCCTACAAATATTCATGCAGTTTAAGAATAAAATTCAATCGTACAAAAGGATAAATTCATCTGTTCTCTAAATGATTTTCACAAATACGAGGGCTCACGGCAACAATTGCGGGGGCTCGAAAATTTTATCGCGAGCCCCCGCAATTTTCGTTTCACAGGCTTAGGGATATATTTTATAATGTCATTCAGCCAGAATACGCTTCAATTCGGTTATGGCTTTTACCGCATCGTGCGTTTCATCAAGAAGCGTAACAAATCGGCTGCCGATAATAACTCCGGACGCATTTGCCATTGACGACTCAAGAGTCTGCCGATTAGAAATGCCGAAACCTATCATGCGCGGATTTCTCAGATTCATAGATGCTATTCGTCTGAAGTAGTTGACCTTCGAATCGTCAAATGATTTCTGTGCTCCAGTAGTGGAAGCCGATGATACCATATAGATGAATCCGTCGGTGTTGTCGTCTATGAGGCGTATGCGTTCGTCGCTCGTCTCGGGAGTTATAAGCATTATGACCTTTATGCCGTAACGTTCGGCAGTGTCTTTATAGAGGTTCATGTAGTCGTCGAAAGGCATGTCGGGAACAATCATTCCATCGATGCCGCATCGGCTGCAGTCGGCACAGAATCGTTCGAAGCCGTAGTGCATTATCGGATTGAGATAGCCCATCAGCACAAGAGGTATCGAAACCGACTTGCGCACGTCGGCCAACTGACTGAAAAGCAGCTTAAGCGACATGCCGTTTCGCAGTGCCTTGGTGGCTGCATCCTGTATAACTGGACCGTCGGCCAAAGGGTCGCTGAACGGTATGCCCACCTCTACCATATCTATGCCGTTGTCTTCAAGAGCTTTTATCGTTGCAAGGGTTGAACCGGCATCGGGATGCCCTGCACAGAAATATATCGACATTATGCCGTCGCGGCGTGCACTGAACAAAGAATCTATTCTATTCATATTCCGTATGTTTTAGCTATTCGTTATTCAAATCTTCCAAGAAATGTTTCAAGGCCTGCACGTCCTTAAACGCAGGCGACAGTTCGAAACGGCTG